>Ga0123340_1006562_pt1 | contig 11113 bp, 17 predicted proteins | sample SirMexnodulemix_FD_89961 | JGI IMG/M metagenome (GOLD analysis project Ga0123340, IMG submission 89961) | Root nodule microbial communities of legume samples collected from Mexico - Siratro Mexico nodule mix | ecosystem: Host-associated > Plants > Roots > Nodule | place: Mexico: Nepantla... | reverse complement strand
ATATTAAATAAAATAATAAGAATAATAAAAGTAATCAAAATAAATTTATAAAATAATACTATTATTAACAAAAATTTGATTTTCATTTAAAATAATTGATAATTTTATAATTTCATTAATAAAAATAATAATTATATTTAATTTTAAATTAATTTTCACTATAATTTTATCTATTAAAAAATTTATTTTATTAATTATACATATCATATCACTTATAATTTTTTCACTCAAATCTCATTATTTTTTCTTTAATTCTAAAACCAAAATCTTTTACACATTTTATCTCAATTTATTCTTTGAAATCCATTTTTTTAATCTAAACAAAGTATACGAGTTGAGATTTTTGAAAAAATAATTAGATATATAATGAGTGATAGTAATTTATCATATTGGCCACTACAAATATAAGGTTGAAATATAAATTTTTTATGTTTGATAAGAACTAAGACAATACGTTGTTGTATGATTGCCCTTAGAATTTCTCTTGTGCATTTTTTCTTTTTTCGAATGATGGTGATATTTTAACACTAGTGTTCCCTTCCTACGTTAATTTAACACTGATCAATATTATTATATTATTAATATAGAATATTTTATTAATAAATATAAGTGTCAAATGGGAGTTAAAGGTAAAAAGTGAGTGGTGTCAAATTATCTTTTTCCTTTTCTGAAGGCTCCTAACAGAATCTTTCAACAAATTCAGATCATCACAAAAAAAAATGAGAAATGTTATTTTGAAATCAATACGTTTCATGACCTTCATTTGACACCGCTAATGTGGCAAAAATATTACCTTTTTAATTCAGCATGTAGTGAGAGTTATTTGAAGTTTTGCTTAACAAAAAACCCAAAAGGACCATTCGCGTGCTCACTTTGTCGCTTTGCACTCCTCTCGTCTCTCTGCTCTTGTCTCCCTCTTCTCGTCTCCCTCCTCTTGTCTCCTTACTCTCATCTTCCTTCTCTCTTGTTTTCGTCTTCAACGGTTTGTCGTTGTTGGCACTCGTGGGTTTTTGGTAAAGGTTGGTTTTTTATATCATTTGTTTTGGAAAAGGAAGCAAAGTTTGGTCTTTTATGTGATTTTTGATGGAAAAGAAATTTTTGTTGATCGTTTAATACTTTTGTTCTTGGTTGTTGATGGAGTACAAAATATTTTTTTGTTTGGCGTTTGATTTTCGTTTGGGGTTTGTGCTAGTTGAGGTAAAGTTTGGTCTTTTATGTGACTTTTGATGGAAAAGGAAGTTTTGTTGGTCATTTAACAGTTTAGTTTTTGGTTGTTGATGGAATAGAAAATGTTTTTTTGTTTGACGTTTGATTTCCATTTGGGGTTTGTGCTGGATGAAGTAAAGTTTCGTTTTTTATGTGATGTTTGATGGAAAATGAAGTTTTGTTGGCCATTTAACAATTTTGTTCTTGGCTGTTGATGAAATAGAAAAAGGTTTTTTTGTTTGACGTTTGATTTCCGTTTGGAGTTTGTGGTGGTTGAAGTAAAGGTTGGTCTTTTATATGATTTTTGATGGAAAAGAAAGTTTTGTTGGTCATTTAACAATTTTGTTCTTGGCTATTGATGAAATAAAAAAGGTTTTTTTGTTTGACGTTTCATTTTTGTTTGGGGTTTGTGCTGGTTGAGGTTAAGTTTAGTTTTTTATGTGATTTTTGATGGAAAAGGAAGTTTTGTTGGTCGTTTATCACTTTTGTTCTTGGTTGTTGATGGAATAGAAAAGGTTTTTTTGTTTGACGTTTGATTTATGTTTGGGGTTTGTGCTGGTTGAAGTAAAGTTTGGTCTTTTATGTGATTTTTGATGGTAAAGAAAGTTTATTGGTCATTTAACAATTTTGTTCTTAGCTGTTGATGAAATAGAAAATGTTTTTTTTGTTTGACGCTTGATTTCCGTTTAGAGTTTGTGGTGGTTGAAGTAAGTATTGGTCTTTTATGGAAAAGAAAGTTTTATTGGTCGTTTTACAGTTTTGTTCTTGGTTATTGATGGAAAAGAAAAAGTTTGTATTTTGACGATTGATTTCCATATGGGGTTTGTGGTGGTTGAAGTAAAGGTTGGTCTTTTATGTAATTTTTATGGAAAATGAAGTTTTATTGGTCGTTTTACAGTTTTGTTTCACATGGTCTTTATAGGTTTATAAGTGGATTTGTGTCACTACTGATATCGTTAGGAAAAAGTGTCACAAACATACATGAGTCATCATTTGTAACTGGTTACCCATGTTTTGTCGAGGAGACACCTTAGTAGAACTATTGGTGATCATTTTGGCATATTAAGTACTTATCTTTTTCAATTACAACCATATGAATGGTGAATGACTCTTTTATGTATCAAAATATTTTAAATTGATACATATATGTGCATAAATACCATCTTTGAATTTAGAATACATTAAGGGGTTACCCATATTTTGACGAGGGGACACCTCAGTTTAACTTTTGGCGACTAAATTAAGGAGTATTGATGACGACCATTTTGACATATTAAGTTCTTATCATTTTCAGTTACAACCATATGAATATTGAATGATTGTTTTATGTACCAAAATATTTAAATTGATACTCATGTCTGCATAAATAACATCTCTGAACTTACAATACATCAGGGGTTATCCATGTTTTGACAAGGGTACACCTCAGTTCAATTTTTGGAAACTAAACGCAATCGTGTTCATGATGACCATTTTGACAAATAAACAATACTAAACAACTCACTACACACAGTTCCCTTTGTGTTGGGCAATAAGAACTCAGATAAACCTAACAATATGTATAACTTACAAAAATCAACAATTATCCAATCATTTACACATTTAACCAATTCCTCAAAAATCACATTAGAAGTATTACAGGATTGGAACCAAATAAACTCCTCAGTTGGGATTCACTTGATTCGTTTTCCAAATCAACCTTCTCTCCCCCTACTCTCAACTCTAAACCTATACAAACATCAATTAATGTAAAAGAAACTACTTGGGACCTAATTCAAAACCACAAATCTTCTCAACCCATCTAGAACATAGCTCCCTAACTATCCTCCTGCTGATTTTCATATCGATATTAATCATCAGAAGCCAACCAAAGGGGTTGCTTTTATGCAGGTCTTGTGCTTAACCCTTAACATCTTATTCACTTTCAGCAAATACTGTCTGGCAACAATGACAGACTAGCACACAATCTTACATATAATTAAACCAGTTAATATAGACGTAACAAAATATATCATGATAAAAGTCAATTATGACACTATAAATCAAACCTTCTTGTCCGAATCAGATTTCTGACGAATAATAACCTCAAAAGACGTTATTTATCCTGCAAAAACAAAAACAATTTCATAACATCAAACCATTTGTGCTATCAATTCACAACCAACTACTACAAAACACCATAGGTTGGTCGCCAAAACTAGAACTAAAATATCCCCTTAGTACAGAAAGGGTAACCACATTTGTAAAATATAAGTGATTCTCACCTTACAAAACACTAGAGGTTACCCCTTCTGTAATGAGGGGACACCTTACTTCCACTTTTGGCGACTGAGTCCAATGTTCAAAGTTTTGGTGAATGTTCAAACTTTCAAACAACCAATTCATTCAAAAGGACAAACACCTTAAATATGAGCACACAGCAAAGTCCATCTTTCTGCCCACCATACACGGAAGAAACAAAAATATTCAAACATCACAACCCTAAACCCTTAACAAAAATCATACTTCCTGAAAACCCTAAACCTAAAATGAAATAAAGGTCTTCCCTTTTCATACAAAATTCCATAAAAGACCAACCTTTACTCCACATCCCAAACCCCAAACGGAAATCATACAAGACGAACCTTTAAACAATAAAAGCAATTCATTTTCCATGAAAAACCACATAAAAGACGAACCTTTAAATGATCAAAAACAGTTCCTTTTCCATGAAAAAACACATAAAAGACGAACCTTTAAACGATAAAAAACAGTTCCTTTTCCATGAAAAAACACATAAAAGATGAACCTTTAAATGATAAAAAACAATTCCTTTTCCATGAAAAACCGCATAAAAGACGAACCTTTAACAACCACTCCAGAGAATAAAAAAACCAACCATGGAGAATACTAGAGCACGCACCACAATGGAGAAGATGAGAGACGAGAGCACGGGCAACAGAGAAGACAACAGTGACGAGAGCGAGGAGAGTGAACGAGAGTTAGGAGAAGATGAAAAGATGAGTGCACCAAGCTTGTGTGTTTTCAGGGATGCAAAAATTTTGTCTTTTCTATATTTATTTATTTTTATCGACAACAAAAAATAAAATTAATAGGAGTAATGAGGTTACCCCATCCTATTTACAAAATCACCTTATACTTTCAAGAGAAGATATAAGGAGAACAAAGTTTCAGAAAAAAAAAGACAAAAACACACAATCTACCCTGGCTGCCACAAAACATACCAAAATAACCCACCCCAAAACAACTACTTCAGCAGACCAGAGGTCCGTTGTAACCTTAGGTACAGGAAAGCAATTACTAGGTGAAAATTCAAACTATGCAGCATACAAAATTAGCAGCGTTAATATATGTCTGCACGTATAGGCCACCAAAGAACCATCTCAAAAATAGAAGTCATCTCGTACACAAATGTAGAGCTGATCAAGATACTTTCCATCCCTTAAAAGTTCTTGCATAAAACACAAACACAGAGCAACAAAATGTGATAAATTACCTAAATAAACAACCCACAATCTTCCCCTAAGTCAGTGATTAAATCATTACATTGGTGCACACACTGACTTCAGACTCCGTATGCTGAAACCACCCCTAAATCTTGAAGATGACATTTTAATACATAATAATGGATCTGCACACCAATCTAAATAACTAAAATCCACCTTATCAAATTTCACTTTTATAATAGCCCATGTTTTGACTAGTACCAATGCAAAAACCTCCAAGGCATCCCACTCCCTATTTCTAAAAATAAAATCATTCCTATGTTTCCAAATTAAGGAGGTAATGCTTAGCCAAACGATACCTCTCATCCTGAACCTTTTCCCTGCTACCCCATTATTGATAGAGCCCATAAAATGTTCCGCTGGCCTACATCGATAGACTGTTTGTATCGCAAACCAATTGTCACACAAATTCCAGATAAGGCACGACTCTTTACACGAGAAAAGGAGATGCTTAACATTTTCTTCATAGCTAGAACATAAAGTGCATAAAGGGTTTTGGAGAGGGATCCCTACTCTATGTAACCTGTCTTTAGTTGGTAGCCTATCATGGAATACCCTCCATCCACAAATCAGTGATGATGGTGTACTCTTCATTTTCCAAATCTTTTGAAATACAATGTTGGCCTCCCTATATTCACCAAAGGCAATCTTATTATATGCTTCTTTTACCGAATAAATGCCACCATAACCATCTCCCCACTCCCAAACATCTTCAATGTCTTTATTAGGCTTACACTATTATATTTTTTCAACAAATTCCTCTACCATAACCTTTTCTCACTCAAACCACTCCCTTCTCCACTCTAAATTCCACTCTCATCCTTGGTCCATCCACACTCCTACCTGATCCAAATTTTGCATCCTTTGGGTAGAGTTGGAATACAACCTAGGAAATACTTCTTTGAGTGGTTTATCCCCCACCCACCTATCTTCCCAAAATAAGATTCTATTTCCTTTCCCTACCTTCCATCTAAGATTCCTGTTAAACCAATTGGATGTATTACCTTTTCCTTTACATGTGCTTCTTAAATCCTTCCACCATTTTGATTCCTTTCTACTATTTTTTTTCGTGTCAAGTGATCTTTATGAGCCATATTTTGAGGCTAAAATGTCACTCCACAATCCTGTACCTTTTACTCCCAACCTCCACTTCCATTTTCCAAGTAGAGCTGTATTGAAACTTTCCAAGTCCTTTATACCTAAACCACCTTTATCCTTATCCTGACATACTATTTTCTAGCTCACCCAAGCTATTTTCTTCCTATCTTGACCCCATCCCCACAAAAACTGGCATTGAATTTTATTAATCTCCCGACACACAACTTTAGGTACTTTGAAAAGAGATAGCATGTATACAGGTAAGGAAGAGATAACTGCCTTAATTAATGTAATTCTATCTACCATAGAGATAATCTTCCCCTTCTAACTAGATAATTTCTTCCTAACTTTATCTACCATCCCACTCCAGAACTGAATTCTATTATGTTGTCCACCCACTAGAGCTCCCAATTATACAAATGATACCTTCATAATTTTACAATTCAATATAGCAGCGTACCTTTGTAAATTACCCGCTTCTACTCCCACCCCACCTATTGAGCTCTTATACATATTTACCTTAAGGCCCGAAGCTAGTTGAAAACATCTCAAGATACTTTTAATGGTCACAATATTTTGGATTTTATCTTTGCAAATGAATAGAGTATCATCCGTGTACTGAAGCATAGAGATGGGTACTTCTTTTCTTCCTATCTCGTTCCCCTCAATTAGTCATTTCCTTTTAGCTTCTCTAACTTCCCCGGCTAACCCTTCTACAACTATCAAAAATAAAAAATGTGCTAATGGATCTCCTTGTCTAAGTCCTTTTTCAGGTATAAACTCTTTGGTTGGGCTTTCGTTAACAAGGACTGATACTGAAGATGACACCATACACCCCTTAATCCACTTAATCCATTTAGAACTGAATCCAAGCCTCCCCAACATATACCCTAAGTAGTCCCAATTTACCGAATCATAGGCTTTTTCAAAATCCACCTTAAACACTATGCATGGTTTACTTTCCTTTCTAGCCTCATCTATAGCCTCATTAGCTGCCAAGACGTTGTCCAAGATTCCCCTATTCTCCAAAAATGTAGATTGCTTAAAATCTATGATGCGCTTAAGAACTACCTTAAGTCTATTAGCAAGAACCTTGGTTATGATTTTGTAGAAGCTACTAACCAGGGAAATCGGTCTATAATTATCTAGGCATTGGGGATTATCTACTTTGGGGATTAAAGTAATAAATGAGGCATTGGTGCCCCTTGGCCATAACCCAAACTTGTGGAAATTTCCTACTGCTCTCATGATATCTACCTTAATAGAATTCCAGGAATATTTGAAAAATTAATGTTAAAACCATCCGGACCGGGACTTTTAGACCCATCACACTCCCACACTGCACCTCTCACCTCTTCCTCTTCCTCTGAGATTTCCTTAATTAATTGTTCATTTTCATCATCGGTTAGGGTCAAAAAATTAATGTGATCCAGCTTCATGTTGACCCTTTCATGTTCCGCAAACCTAATTCTGAATTTGTTTCTAATTTCATCCTTAACTCTCTTTGGGTCCTCACACCACCCATTCTCTAAATGCAACCCCGAAATTTTGTTTTTAATTCTCCTCCACCTAACTGCTCTATGGAAATAACTAGTGTTCAGACCCCCTTCTGCTAACCATTTAGCATGAGATTTTTGTTTAGATAAGGTTTCTAATTGAAACATAACTGCCTTGAGTTCAGCTACCAGTTTCCTCCTTTCCTCCTTCCTCTCAAAGCTCTAATTATTATTCTCATCATCCAAATCCATAATTCTTATATTATCAATTAATAGCTTCCTCTTATAATTAATATTCCGAAAAACAACCTTATTCCAGATCTTTAAGTTAGCTTTCAACATTTTAAGCTTCTCCTTAAATATCCAAATATCATTCCCGCTTACTTGATACTCTGCCCATAAAGTAGAAACCCTTTCCTTAAACTGTGCATGAGATCTCCAAACATCCAAGGTCCTAAAAGGTGTAGGACCCCAGTCAATGTTCTTATGTTTAAGAATTAGAGCACAATGGTCTGAGATGGATCTATCTAAAATATACTATTTACTATCGGGCCATTTATCCATCCACTACACCGACAATAAGACACTGTCTAGTCTGCTCATAGCAGACACACTAGCATTATACCATGTAAACCTCCTACTTATCATTGGTATATCGTATAAACCCATGTTTTGTAAAAACCAATTAAACTTATCCATTTCTTTGTTCCCTCTACCAATCAAACTAACCTCTCTTCTCTCTGTTGATCTCCTAACAGCGTTTAAATCACCAACGGCACACCAGAAATTATTATTGAGGCTCATCCTTTTCAAAATCAACTCATCCCACATGGCATTTTTCTCGTTAAAGTCGCAGGGAGAATAAACATTCAGTATAACGACCTGCTCATCGCAATCTTTCCACTTACCTATTAGAATAATAAATCCTTTATCTTTTATAGAGCTAGATAGATTAAATTTTGTCGCATTCTAGATTGAAATGATCCCTCCAGCTCTATTAGTCCCAATTGTATCTACCCATTCAACCGTATTACTCCCCCAAATACTTCTACAAAGATTAGGATCAATAACTTCTGCTTTAGTTTCCTGAATACAGACCATATCTATATCCTCTTTGGTGATAGTATCTGAGATATACCTCCATTTACCTATTCCCCCCAATCCCCTAACATTACAACTTAGAACTTTCATTGGTCAAAGATGTTATCATCCCTCTTATCACCCTCGACCCGCTCAGTATCCATATAATCCATAGCTTCAAACTGCTCAATAACCCTCTTATCAGAATCTAGACCATTGAAACCTATTTCTTTACCCAAGTTCCATAACCTCACAGCCTCATCGGAGCTATTTCTAATCCAAAATAGACGGTTACAGTTGTGAATATTCGTATCATTAAGCGAAATAGACGGAGATGGTAGAACATACCTCTGAAGAGAATCCACAGGGCTCAAGTTTAGATCTCGTGATTCACTGCATTTGCCCATAGGCCTGGAACATTCCCCTTTGAGAAAATCGCAGCTCTTAAGCATCGTCTCGGGGCTAATATACCAAGATTTGATCAGTTTCATCCGCCCAATTGCTGCCTTAGGAGAATGTTGAAAGCCTTTCTCGCCATCTTCATTTTGGGTTGGTTGTTCTAACAAGGATAGGTCACCCAAGCCTCTTACTCATCTTCAACGAGCATGTTTCTAGAAAATTCTGAGCCCCCAACAAGTGTCTTGATGTGAGTATTGGGTCGTTCCTACTGCGCTCAAATGGCCCATCAGCGCAGAAGCAGTAAAAAGAAAGGGAACATTTCGCTCTTGGGCCAGTTTGGATCCCTTATTGTCATTGTGATCCTTGACATTCAATTGGGCCTGTTCAAAGGCCCACATCAGTTGGTCTCGTGCTAGAGTATCCGTTGGAAACGGCTCGACCCTAGTGTCAGGAACGAATGTGCCTACGCTAGCGACGTACCCCTCCTCGAGTCGTGTGACATCATCATGCTTGTGTGAGGATTGAGTTTGCACCACCGATCCAACGACTTTCTTCTCTGGTGACGGTAGGAATAATTTTTCGTTGTTGACAAATACGCACTCATTCCCGAGCTCGTCGGAACTTTCACTATCAGAAAGGCAAACACCATCCAACCCTTCACATGAAGAGTCTTTTGATCTGATGTTGAGATTACTTCCCTCCTTTGGATGAAGGCACCCACTTTTCATCTCATACCTGCATCCCACCTCCTCAACCACCCTCACAGGGCAAATAACCCCATTAATTCGAATCTTTTTCTTCATTCCCGCATCCGCGTGAAGTGGAAGTCTGACTAGCACTCTGGCATATTCCAAGTTGCTCCACGCGGAGGTTTCATCATCAACTACTACCACCGTTCCGATCGTAGCCAATATCTTAATGAAGCACTCAAAGCTCCAGAATGAAATAAGCACCCCCAGATTGTTACCCATCTAAGATTGTTTCCAAGGAACTTACTTTCATCCCAAAATGTGCTAGCTTAAAACACCTTTTCAAGCCGATGCTTATTCTGATCTATTATTTTAGCCAAATCCTCCCCTTCGTTACCCGTCATCAAAACAACATTATCTCCAAGGTATCTCAACCTTATAAAACCACATCCATTCAACAAAAAGTTGTCTTTCAAGATTCCAAGATCTTCTCTGTTTTGTAGCCAGCCAACTAAGCTTCTCTGTAACCATTCTTTTGCTTCTACTTTAACAGTCATGTCTACCCCTTGCCAAGTATCATCCTCATCTACTCCATTACGCATACTCGTAACGGCTTGAGAATAAGTCTTACCGTTTTTCTTTGGTTTCCATATCTTCGTAACTCTCCCATTATCCACCTCTGTTCTCTTTAATGTACCTATCTGATCAACGTGGCGTTGTTTCTAAGTAAAGCCTCTGTCTATATTCCCCTCCATTTTCCTATATTTTGGCAAGTTTGAATGGAGCTTTTGATCTCCTATCCATATGTTGTCCAGTTGCTTGGCCAGCCACTGTTCATTTCCCACTCCCGTAAACCTCACGAAGCCAAACTTGTGGCCTCTCCTGTTAACCCTCTTAGAAATAAAAACATCGTTGACCTTGCCCCATCTTCTAAATATCTTCCACATGTCATACTCACTGTAGGTCTGTGGAAAGTGAGAGAAGAAGAACGCCGAGGTACTCATCGTTGCAAAGATTTGGTGTACTTTGACCTTAGGTGAGTGAAAGTGTAGAACTTTCAATCTCTATATTTGGGTGTGTGAAAGTGTCTTCAATAACATTTCTCCTACTTTGTTTTTTCTATATCAAAGGACTTGTCTTTAGGACACGCTACCATTACTTCACAAAAATATCGTTACCACGTTTGACAAAAATACTCCATGTCAAATGAGGGTTAACTCAGTGCACTATCAAAATAACATTATTAAAAGAAAAATTATGCCAAACAAATATAATATTTGCTGTCATATTTGAAAAAACCACTCCTGGCATATCAACATTGTTTATTTTTATCGGTAAAAGTAAACAAAAATAATATCATTCCTTAGCGGTAAATGGTAGTGAATCAAGATTTTAGTTAAAATTGGTTGATTTTTAATTGGACCTGATCAATGATGCAATTCTGGTGGGGTGGCTGAATTGGTGCTAACTAGTATAACTAGTTGTATTTCTGGTGGCGTTTGCAATAATTGTAGCTATATCCATGTCCTAAAATTTAATTATAGATCAATACGACAAAATTAAAGAGGAGTATATAGTAAGTTTATATACAGTAAAGGTTTTTATGGATTAAACTTTTAAAACAAGTTCTATATTAGCT
>Ga0123340_1006557_pt1 | contig 11116 bp, 3 predicted proteins | sample SirMexnodulemix_FD_89961 | JGI IMG/M metagenome (GOLD analysis project Ga0123340, IMG submission 89961) | Root nodule microbial communities of legume samples collected from Mexico - Siratro Mexico nodule mix | ecosystem: Host-associated > Plants > Roots > Nodule | place: Mexico: Nepantla... | reverse complement strand
TAACTTACGTGGTGGCAGAATATTATATTCTGTTTTTCAATTTTCTAATTCTAAAAGTAGAAATAAAAGATGATTAAAACACTCTTAATCATTGAATTGTATGCTTGTGTTGAATGGGACGATAATGTTCCACTTAAGTTGGCTGTATTGCTAAACATCTACTTGAGATATTGTTCGTTTTGACTCTTCAGGCCTTAATAGTTTGTGCTTTTAGAAGCGGTTCAGTGAGTTAAGGGATAAAATATTTAAACTTGATTTGTATTAATTTGGACTTTTAGGAGATAGAACAAATGCTTAATTGACAGTTCAAGAAATTGTGCTAGTTTCTTTCCTTTTGCTAAGCTTGTATCCTTTTTTCAGAGCAAAGTTTTACATACCATGGGAGCCAGAGGAGTAATCGGGGACAAGTGGTCCATGAGAATTCTTTGGGCATGTGCTATTGGAAGTGCTTTCAGTAAGTATTTTGGGACTTCTGGGTTTCTGCTATTTCTTTTGTCATTGAAACTTTGTTCATTTACAATCTTGTTTTCATAACTACAATTGTCTAGGCCTGTATATGGTTGCTGTAGAAAGACAAACACAGAACAGGGCGAGGATGCTGGCTGAAGAACTAAGGGCAGCATCAGAGGGAGGCAATGGCGAAGACGGCTGAACTATGTGACACTATATTTTGTGAAAATATGCAGTGTCATATAGCATATGCAAAGTTTCAGATTTTCTGAAAAGGTGTTTCTCCTTATGATGTAAAAGGTTTATGCATCCTTTGCCCATTTGCTAATAATGTCGAGAACTTACCAGGGGGTAAATAATCAAGTAGATTTTCATTTCAAATGCGTTAGGGAAAGAATTGAAATAAGCTTTGTAGCCACTTTTTTGGCCTTTTAGCAAATTAACCTGTCAAGTTACTTTTAAATTGTATGTGCTTTAATGATTGGGATTTTGGCTACTGAAAATAGTTTCCCTTCTAACCAGCATGTTGAAAAGCTTGTGTCCTTACATTATTAATTTTGCCAAGTGATGTAAAACTTAGAAGGCTGAGAGGATCTTCATCAACTAAGACGTGTTGGAGAAGAGAAATTCTGGATTTTTAACATTCATGGTTGGTAAAATCTCTTATAATGCTAAGAGACTAAAAATAAAAGCAATCGCTGGCAGCTCTACAATTTTTAAATATATAGTTGAGATTGGTATAATATCTATGTTGTAGTCATAAAATACATATATTTCAGATTGGTATAAAATATGTTGTAGTCATAAAATACCTCCATTATTTATCAAAGGGTATGACTCTTATTTATTATCTTTCAAAATTTATATTTGTTTTTCTTAATCTAGTAACAATATTCATAACTTTGCAACAACTTAGTAAAATTCATATCGAAATAGTACTGAGCATGTATAATATCTAATTTTAAATTGTGAGTCATGACCATCTATAATATCTGTAAGTAGCATTCGAAAATAACTTTGCACTGTTTTCATTGGAATGATATTAAGATAATTAGAACCGTAGGAATATTACACATATTATTTGCTATTTAAATTTTACACAATTATGACACAGTAAAAACGTAAAAATGTGCGAAACTTCGGTGTAGACCGCACCTTTTAAATGGCCAAAGATGAAAATATCCTAGATTATGTTATAAAATTCTTAAATTCCACAATTTATTTATTTTTTCATTCAAAAAGTAACTTTTAAATTGTAATTTGAGTATTTTTTTTTTAAATTTCACAATTTAAAGTCACTCTTTCGTAAGCTAGAAATATAAATTGGGAATTTCATATTTATTAGGGTGAAAAAAAAATCCTTTAGTGAAGCAATACTAAGAGGTTATTTGGGAACTTCAATTTCCAACTTTCTATTTGTTTTGCTCATTTAAATTTTTACCTTTTGTATAAGCTTTCTAATTTTAACTTATTAGAAACAATTTTATTTTATTCTCTCATTATTTGTTAGAAAGTACAATCTTTTAAATTTTCATATGTTGCATTTAAATCCTTTTTCATCTTTTTAGTCAAGAAATATTAAAAATGCATCTTCTAACTCACCCTTTCGAACTCACTCTACAGTTTCTTATTATTTATAATCTATTAAAAATCACAAAATTTCAGAGTCTTACATTCTACTGGAAGATTCTCCTTTTTTTTTTTTTTTTAACCAATAAAAAAGTATTTTCCTAGAAGTCTCTTATATAACATATTTTAATATTTCTATTTTCTACCATTCAAGTTAATTATATTATTTTATTAATTTTTAATTTTATATCACTTGAAACTAATTTTTAACAAGAACATTTCACATAATAAAGTTTTATTTTTTACCATCATTTAATTTATAATAAATATATTTCAAACTCTCAATGTCTATTAATAATTGATAAGTTTTATATTTTCATTTAATCACAAATCACATGTTATATAATTTTTGAAACATTTATTATAAAAGTTAACCAATCCCATATACACAATAATTTATGATCGGAGATGCTTGTAAACTATATTACCTATATACAAGAAATGTGTAATCTTTTTTTTTTATCAATTTAAATTTCTAAATCTTCAGGTAAAAAAGAGAGTATATTTATTTACCAAGAAGTTTTCTAAATTTCCCCATTTCACTTCCCTTAGTTTCTTTGAATGCTCCAAAACCCACCGCCACTGAAAAAACCAGCAAACCCAAACCCGAGCAGAGGAAGAAACGCAACCATCAGAATCAGATGATGAAGAGTGAGAAGCATTCTTTATTTTCTTCAACTGTTTTGGCTTCGAATTTGTGTTACATTTCAGATTATTACTTCTCACAAGTTTCGGCTTTCGGTTTTGTCTTTTGGCACTTTGCTTATGTTTTGATGTGCTTCTGTTCCTTATATGCGCATTTCTTTTTGTATCAATTCATCCTCTATAGTTTTTCTCTCTTTCATAGTTTCATTGCAACCAATCGTTTATGAATAATCCGTATCAACATTAAGGTTACCGGAATTTTTTTTATACTCTTATCTGATCATAAATTCTTATGCAGAAAAAGCTTACTTTTGTAAGAATTATTTAAAGAATAAAAAAATCTAGGGTGATTATTAATCTGTTGACATTGTAAACTAGATTTAATGGTGATGCATTGCCAGTATAAGGTCGTTTCGTACTATTACTCAATTAGAAATCACCAAATGGCTTTTAAGATAGTTATGGTAAAAGTCAATAACTTACTATAGACGGAGATTTGTGATTGAATGACAGTGGAAATAGGTTATGTGACGCAAGTGCATAACCTATTTTCTCTTGTACATCAGTAATGCATTATTAGAACTCATAGTCGCTGTTAGGTTTTTGTTCTTTCTGAAACAGTGTAGGTAATTATCATTTTAGTTTTTAGACATTTTTAAGTTAAAAATAATATTTTTCTATCTTATATGCCACTTTTTCTTTTGTCTTATCTAAGTTTCATATTGGATATTTGAACTTGTTAGTTTGATGCCCCTTTATGCAATAAACTCAACTTCCAATATTCACTGTGCTTGACACCACCAAATAATGTCTAGATTTATAGATGGAACGCTGGAGTGGAATTTTGAGAGTCCCTCTGCATCCTAATAGCAGGACATTCCATAGGGTTGGTGCATCTCTCTGCCTTTCCCCGGAAACCAAAACTCTGTGTGTAAGTAATTCCTTGAACTAGAACCACATTGCTTATCGGTAACAATTGAGTTTTACTTCATTTCAACCAAAACTGAGTCAGTTGCTTACTATATATTAGTCTTTTAATTGTATTGTAGCTTAGGAATGTGACTTAACATTGTTTCTTACCAAAGTAGAAAATCAAGCAATATAATGAATGCAAGTTATTAGAGTTTCTTTTAGGAAGGGACTTACTGAATGCTTTTTATAGAAATCGGTTGATCATTTGATTCTACTCATTGAAAGTAATTAATGGTAAGCATTTTTTCTGGAAGATTGGCATCTTTTGGTTATTACTTGAACTGTAGTTGAATTTTGTGAAGTCAGGGATGTATGCATAAAGATTTAAAATATTTGGAAAATGCAAAATAGGACATTTTAATGTGGTTACAACTTCAAATTAGAATTCCCTGTTTCATTTTCATGGATAAAGATGCTTTTGAACTTGTACATTATGGTTTACCACCTTCCCTTCTGCATACAAAATATTATTTACTTAAGATTTTTCTGATTTGTTACAGGTACCTAGAGCCAATGCCATATTTTTCTGCGGTGACAGAGTGGAAGGGACAGGCAACCCAGTGATTGAGAGGCTATCAAATTTACAGAAACTATCCGAAATTGTTGTGTCCAAATTTGGTTCTTCGATCAACGCTTGGGTTATTGAGGCTTCTGTTTTTAATGGACCTTTTGCTGTCTACAAGGACTTCATACTGTCCATGAATCAATATGGAGAACCAAGGTCATATAATCCAATTGGTTTCCCTGCATCTACATCAACTGTGTCGCTCTTATCTAACTGCCTTGAAGAAGTATGACTTGTTCTCATCTTAAATGCCAGGAAGGCATGCCAACTGCTGGAAACTTAAATTTCAATATTGATCGTTGTAGTCATTCTCATTATCTAACCTTAGTAACCATTGAGGTCAAACAAAAAATCTTTAGCAAGTCTATTACATATCCTATCAAGTTCTTGCTCCTTAACTTCTCTAAATTAATGATCTGATATAAAAGGCATAACAACACCAATGTGCTACATGACTAGAGATATCAGTTATGTGATTGTAATTGTTAAACCAAAAAAAGTCCCTGTTATGTCTGCAACTTTTACTTACCACTTGGACTGAATGCTTTCCATGTTTTGAATTTCTTGTAATGCAGGCAAAAAAAGTCATTTTAGGAACACAGGTAGATTCAAAGTCTGGCTGCTCTTCTTCCTGTTCTTTCTCTCAGCCCAAGACATTCATCCTTGGATTTAGCAAAGGTGGAACCGTGCTTAACCAGATAGTTACTGAACTGGGATTCTCTGATATTGGTTCGAATGTGAATTCACCCGATGTGGGATCTGAGGATATTTATGTTGTTCCTAAAACAAAGGAAGACCTACTGAACAGCATCAGCGACATTCATTATGTTGATGTTGGTCTGAACACTGCTGGGGCATACCTAACTAACCATGATGTGTTTGAGAAAATCTCCAAAAGGCTCATCATGCAAGGAGCTCCTCAACTCCGTTTTATCCTTCATGGAACACCAAGACAATGGAATGACAAGCGGCGTGACTGGATAAGGAATGAAAAGGACAAAATGCTGCATCTGCTTGAATCTGAAGTCCCTAGGAGTTTGGGAAAAATGAAAGTATTCTCAAGGTATTATTTTGCTGATATGGCTCCAAGTATGCAGATGCACTTTGAAATAATAGAAAGTTTAGATGTAAGTTAGTACTTCATACTTGATAGGTCCAATGGAAGATTTCTTAATTATTTGGATAAATGTAACTAAAGTAAATGGGTTCTACTTGAATGTTTCAAAAAACACTTATAGTTTAGTTACATTCATCCTGATAATTATGACATTTTTAAGTGGACTAGAAACACTAATTGTGTCTCCGGAGAAATTGACGGGTTTTATAAAGCCTTGAAGCTTGGAGATTAAAAAACAATAAGATGATGGAAGTTCAGATCGAGATTATAATTTTGAAATTGGATTGAGATAGATTGAAGTTAATTGAAGACGTTTTACTTCTGCAAAAGAATAGTTTGTTGAAGGAGCAAAAAATTCAAGCTGACTTCATTGTGAAAAAGATGTTCAGATGACTTCCTTCGAGAATGAGGGAGAGCTTTCAGCAGTTATGCAGATGAATTGTTAGTTTTCAGATTTCAGTTTGGGTCAATTACTTTGTAAACATTAACAGAAGTTAAAAATTATATATGACCTGTTCATAGCAGTACAGTTTTGACTTCATCCACAATTGATCAGCTTTCATACAAAAAACTATGATAGTTTTGTGTATTAGCTTCAGATAGCTTAGAATAAATATTTGCTTATAAAGATACACTGGAATATACTTAATCAACTAAGTTTTGATTTAAATAGTCATAACTACACAAATCAAATAAGTTTTTGTTTAAATAGTTATAACTACTTTGTGTGACGTTGATTTCACATTAATGCTTTATTTATATTGGAGTGGAGAAAAAAAAAAAATGAAACGAGATTCTCTAACTTGGGGAAAAGTACAATACACACCATAATTATAATACATAGTCGTACAATAACTAGAACATAATTACTTTGACAAAATTTAGGTAGTCTAACTTAATGAAGTTGGATTAAGATACTGCCAACTTTAGCATTGTACAAAAGTTGCAAGTACAAGTACAATGGTATAAAACCAACACTGTCACCTGTATCTTTCTTCACTTTTTATCAAAGAGTAAAAGGGAACAACTCTCCCTCACCCATATCTCTGTGTGGTACCATTTCCTCCTAAACGACCAAATTCAAAGGTGAAGAGTAAACACTCTTTTCACATTTACTTTTCTCTATACACAATAAATTACGGGATCCAATCAAAGCGTAACATTGCATTTGGGCTTGGAAGGAGATAGAATATACTTGTTTTTGTGATGATAAATGGTCATGTGTTTTACTTTTATAATTGCATAAGATAATTTAGTTTTATACTTGAACTGCACGAGTCTCACAGAACTTGATTGTTGTTATAGAATAAAAAGGGCAGAGTAATCATTTTAAAATAAAAAGAATGCAGGAAGAAATTATGGCTAAAATCAGAAGCCATTTTTAAGTGGGTTATGTTCCAGAAGTAATTTGGATTTTCTCTTAGAACTTGAGTCAAACATTTCATACCTAAGGTACTTTGTGACAGAATGAACTTAAGTGAGCACTGAAAAAACAGCATCATAGCTAATGATGTACTCAAACAAGTTATTTCTGTAAAGATTGGTGTGATTAAACTCAGGTTTGAGTTTGAGTTTGAGTGTTTTAACCATCTCCCGGGTCCCACATTAGTCAGGACTCTGACAAGGAACTGGAACTCAGAAAATAAAAACTCAATACCTGCACTGTTATAAGCATACCTTTCTCGGCCTTTTGGCTAAGATCAAGTGTAGTATCTGTTCTTATCAGTTTAATATCTGATATGTGGACCATTGGTTCACACGATATTAAATTAATTTTTTGAGGGAGGGGGTCATCTGCAGTGGCTTGCTACTGAGACTCTCAAGCATCGCTCTTGTTCTGCACTATTGCAAGAGCCTGGTGCATCTCATCCAAAACAGTTCAATTTGTTGGTGTGACTGATGATGCTTTTTGTGATTATAAAGATCATGACTGAAATTGTCTCTTCTACCAATTTTGAGGCTTTGACCCAAATCAGTGTTATTACAAAATAGATGTTTATTATTGAGATTATGAGTATTACAAAATAGATGTTTTACACCAGACATTATTATTGAGATTATGAGTATTACAAAATAGATGTTTTACACCAGACTAAAACATTATTATTGAGATTATGAGTCTTTTTGTTTGTAGTTCTTCAGTAGTAACAGAAAAAATTCATCTTATTATGAAATGACAATAGAAATAGACATTTTTGTAAATACTACAAAATTGCAAAGCATCGTCGGATATACAAGATTTAACAGTTTTAAACATTTAATTACTATAAGAGATGGTAGAATAAAAATTAGGATCTTTTGTCTTTCCCAAATTCATCCAATTATTCTATATTTTCGTACAAATCAAACAGTGGGTGAGTACACTGCAAACTTTATGCTAGTTATATCCCACATCAGAAAGAGAATGAAATAACAACGTCCTTATAGGTTCACTGACAAGATGTCAGATTGCTGAGCTGAGTTACTGCAGCTTGTGACCCAAGTGGGAGCATTAATGTGATGGAACAGCACTGAGGCTTGCTGGGTTGGACTGTGTCTGCATTATGTTGGCCTGCCCACTCCAAGTTGAGAGTTGAGTCTGGGGACCTTAGTGAAGGCATAGGTCTCTTGGCTCTTAGAGTGGAGGGCACAGCGTGAGGCTGGTTTCACAGAGCAGCGACCACCTCCCACTCCCAACAGTGGAGGGATCACAGGCTGCAGCAACCTCAGTCCCTAATGGCCTGGTGAGCTTAGTCTGCTTGGACCATCACTTTTTTTTTATCAGAATCTTTTTGAAATATAATCTCTATCAAGTTCAGGTAACCTTGAATATATTCGAACAATAATTATGTTTATAATCATCTTATATTTCATAACTTAATTATTTAAAAAAAAATTCATATATAATGAGATTTTAATTAAATGTTTTCTTATAAATAAAATTTATGTATGTTTTCTTATAAACAAATTTTTTGTCACAATCTACAAATGAGTGTGAATTCCACACAATATTAACTTCACTTATATAAATACACAAAATATAATTTTCTACATACTAATCTTATATATAAAACCACATAAAACAAGAATAGTAAATTTTTTAAATTAAAAAGTATCAACTATCATGCAACCCTTTATATAAAAAGACTTTATATAAAAAGAAGTACATAATCTTAATTTTAAAATTATAATATTTATTTAAACTTTCATCATGTTGTTCTTAACCTCGAAGACTCCAATGCTTTATGAAACTATTGCTTCTAGTCCCATTAGACGTGTCATAATTATGATAATAAGTGTAACTAAACTATAAGTGTTATTTGAAACATTCAAATTTAGTCTTATCTATAAGTATAAACTCTTGATTTAGTCTTACGCTTAAAGTTTAATAGTAAATGAAATCTCTATTATTGAATTTAGATTTGGTCTATTATTGAATGAGTAATGATGATTTTTGTTATACTCATTCATATCTCATTAATTGTAATGATGTCAAACCAATACTTGAATAAGTTAATTACAATGAAGCTAATTATGTTAGCTTTTGTAGTTTGATGACGGATTATATTTAATTGTTCTTACAGGTTAACTATAGGAATGCCGAAGAAACTTCCATTACTATACATAAGTATTTTCCAAAATCAACAACAAATAGTCGTTACTTTGTGTATACTATGTTATGAAAAACCCATCATGAATACAAAATTGAATTCATGACACGTTAATTTTTTTTTTTTTTTTGCAAGAGAAATGGTTTGGAGTAGGGGTAAAGATAGCTCTATCATCAGACGTGGTCATGTTAGACATATATTTCCCACATCTATGCATGTAGTTCCCACCTCTATGCATGGTCATCTTATAATAGAACTTGGAAACATTCCTTATTCAAGTTTGCCACTAGGGTTTACTACTAGTGTTGGTGGTCAACAAGGCCTGTCTCATTCCCCCACCCCCTCTTCCTCGAGTACCAGGTCCAATCTTTTTGTCATCTTTGTTTTCTAACACTTTAGTTCCTCGTATTATTGTTGGGAAACGTGATATACAATGTCTTAGCTTTAGTCATTTCCGTCTAGGTTATCACCTCATCATAAATATATCATTGTCTCATGCCACCACTATTGCAATACTATACACACACTTGGTCTACCATTTCAATCTTATCTGCTCCAACAGTCAACCACACTTGGACTACACCAGTACAATCCACCTATGTTCCCTTAGTCCAGAGTTAATGTAGATCACTATTGTTCTGACTTTCCACTCCACTTGGGCTCTCCCAATATAATGCACCCTTACTCCCTCAATCATACCACCACTGCTTCATTACTCTACATCACCTTTGCCTCTTCAATCCACCCCACCCCGGCTCCCTTAGTCCATACCACCCCTACTTCCCTAGTTGAGCCTATCCATGATGTTGCAGTCTATTTCACCCCTACTACTTCTGACCATGATCTTTCCATTGAAGAGGTGTTATGTTATGTTAGTGGCAAGGTCATCATACAACCAGGGTTAAAATGTAAGCTTACTATGTTATTCATATTTTATTTCATGTGAAAAAAATTTAATGCTTAACATTTTGATTTGCATGTTTTGTAGATGGACACCTAACGATCATGTTATTATGGTGGTTGGTTATGCAACTAGGTCACAATTTAGGAGTCTCTACCATCATCACTACAAAAAATCGTGTATGTGGTGGCAGTTTTTTTTTTTTTTTTTTGTATACAACGTCGTTTATAAATGTCACTACATATGTGTCTGGCGGTTCCCCATACCACTATCGATCTGGGCGCTACAAAATATAAAATGGTGTTTTTGCACGAACTATTGCAGCATCCGCCATATAACAACTTTATAAAACGACGATTTTTTATGTATAAATATTGTTAATTTAAATTGTCATAATTGTTTTAATTGACAAATTGTGTTGACGGGGAAAATTGGCATGTGAACGTCATTATTGACATTCTAATATGACGCTTGTGATGGTCATTATTATGATAAACTTGTGAATTATAATATGAGTTAGAACTGTCGTAATTCAAGTATTAAATAAATGGAATATATCCAACATTTTATAATTATCCAACATTTCATTACTACTAATAATATTAAATATATTAAACTTGCTTTCATAATTACTATCAAGATAATTAAAAATGACACCAACTTTATAATCTTCACGGTAGAATTGTTTTGTTCAAAGGAGATAAACCTCTCACTCACTTGGAAGTTTGCAAGAAACTTGAAGGGGCTTGGAGGTCTCTAGGCTCTTGAAAAGTTATCCCTCTCAGCAAGGGATTTTACGAGTTTGCTTTGTCCTTTATAGAAGACTTGAGGAGGGTTTTCAGGGTGGGTTCTTGGAATTTTTCTTCAGGGATTCTTAGAGCTTTTGTTTGGTCAAAAGACTTTTTTCCTACTACGATGAAGATGACCAAGGCTCAATGTTGGATTCAAATCCATGGGCTTCCTATGGAATATTGGCAGCCTAAAGTTATCTTTTGTATTGCTAGAGGCGTTAACATCTCTTTCTTTGGACGATTGTACCATGAACAAGACAAGAAGTTTTTCTGCAAGGGTTCTTATGGATCTTGATGTGCTTACGGAGCTTCCAAGTCAACTGTTGGTTGAATGTCCTAGGTTTGCCTTTGTGGCTAAGAATGAAAGGCTCCCCCCTTTTTTCCATGTTTGTAAAATGATAGGTCATTCTTTCTCCCTATACAAGAAACACAACATTGACAAACTTTCCACTACTG
>Ga0123340_1006553_pt1 | contig 11120 bp, 6 predicted proteins | sample SirMexnodulemix_FD_89961 | JGI IMG/M metagenome (GOLD analysis project Ga0123340, IMG submission 89961) | Root nodule microbial communities of legume samples collected from Mexico - Siratro Mexico nodule mix | ecosystem: Host-associated > Plants > Roots > Nodule | place: Mexico: Nepantla... | reverse complement strand
TATTAGCATTGAAAATGAAAGAAAATAAAAAAATAAAAAAAATAGAATTTCATACATTATTATTCAAGAAAATCAAAAATAGAATTTCATTAATTAATGTATGCATTATCATCTAAGAAAATCAAAAATCAAGTTTCATACATTCAAACACGCATTTTCATTCAAAATAAAAAAAAAAAATCAAATTTTATGCATTCATATATGCATTGTTCAAAAAGAACAAAAAAAATCAAGTTCTATGCATTCATAAATAAATTCTTCAAAAAAGGAACAAAATAAAAGAAGGTAAAAAGTAAACACATTCAGAAAGTTCACAAAGTTTCATGCATTCATGTATGCATTCATTTATGCATTCTTTAAAAAAGGAACAAAATAAAAAACGGCAAAAATAAATGCATTCAGAAAGTTCATAAAGTTTCATGTATTCATTTATGCATTTATAAATACATTCTTCAAAAAAAAAAAGAACAAAATAAATGTATTCAGAAAGTTCACAAAGGTTCATGCATTCATTTATGCATTCATAAATGCATTCTTCAAAAAATGAACAAAATAAATGCATTCAGAAAGTTCACACAGTTTTATGCATTCATATATGCATTTTTAAAAAAAAAAAACAAAAAATCAAAAATTCATATTCAATCAAAAGGTTTATGTATACATTCTTAAAAAAGAAAAAAAAAATCAAATTTCATGCATTCATGTATGCATTCTTAAAAAAAAAAAAAAATCAAAAAAATCATATTCAATCAAAGGAATTTCATGCATCGAAACATGCATTCTCCAAAAAGGAGAAAATCAAAGTTTCATGCAATCATATATGTATTTTTCCAAAAAAAAAATTAAAAATTAATATTCAATTAAAAGAATTTCATGCATCGAAACATACATTCTTCGAAAAGAACAAAAATCAAATTTCAAGCATTCAGATATGCGTTTTTATTTAGAAAATTCAAAATTTCATCAATATATGCATGCATTGAAAGAATTTCATGCACTGAAACATGCATATTCAAAAGGATAAAAATCAATCATCATATAAAGAATCAAATCATCATGCATTTATGCATGCATTCAGAAACTCATATTTACATACATTCATACATGCATTCAAAAACTCAAATTTACATGTATTCATACATGTAATCAAAAACTTAAATTTACATGCATTCATACATGCGGTCAAAAACTCAAATTTACATGCATTCAAAACTTCAAATTTTTAGGTATTCATACATGCGATCAGAAACTCAAAGTTTCATTCGATATTTAGAAAAATTAAAATTCTATGTAAAAGTTCAAAGTGTTTTGCATTCATTTCATGCATGCATTCAAGCATTTTCATCACTCCAATCAAATCAGACTTAAGTTCAAATTACATTTATAGAGAAAGGACTCAAGATCGTATCTCTATTTAAAAAAAAGGACTCTAGGTCGTATCTTCATTTTTAAATTTTTAGCATTTGTAGAGAAATGACTCAAGGTCATATCTCTATTTGAAGAAGGGGCTCAAGGTCATATCTACATTTTTAAATTTTTAACATTTATATTGAAAGGACTCAAGGTCGTATCTCTATTTGAAGAAGAGGCTCAAGGTCGTATCTTAATTTTTAAATTTTTAGCATTTGTAGAGAAATGACTCAAGGTTATATCTCTATTTGAAGAAGGGATCAAGGTCGTATCTTCATTTTTAAAATTTCAGCATTTGTAGAGAAAGGACTTAAGGTTATATCTCTATTTGAAGAAAGGTCTTAAGGTTGTATCTTCAGTTTTGAATTTTTAGCATTTATAGAGAAAGGACTCAAGATCGTATCTCTATTTGAAGAAATGACTCAATGTCATATCTTCATTCTTAATTTTCAGCATTTATAGAGAAAAGGTTGAATGTCGTATCTCTATTTGAAGAAAGGACTCAAGGTCGTATCTTCATTTTTAATTTTTCAGCATTTATAGAGAAATGACTCAAGGTCGTATCTTCATTTTTAGTTTTTCAGCATTTATAGAGAAATGACTCAAGGTCGTATCTCTATTTCAAGAATAGGCTCAATGTCGTATCTTCAACTTTTACTTTTCAGTGTGTTGGAGAAAGGTCTCAATGTTATATCTTCACATTTTATAGCACGGTTGTGCAATCTCAGTGACACTGTTTGGAGATTTGATCTCAAATGATGATACATGACCCTCTGACTCAAGGTCTCAGATAAAGAGTAATTACCCTCTTATTTGCACTTATGCATCTTCTTCTTTCTCTTGTATACACTTATGCATCTTCTTCTTTCTCTTGTATGCACTTATGCATCTTCTTCGTCCTTTTGTATGCACTTATGCATATTCCTCACCTTCTTCTTCTTATCTTTTGGGTCTGTGATCCCCTATAGAAGCAAGGTTATTGCCAACCTCTTATCTTTTTGGCGCTTGATTCCTTGCAGAAGCAAAGTCTTGGCCATCTTTTAGGTAGGTGATCCCCTGCGGAAGTAAGGTTACTAGCAACCTCTTATCTTTTTGGCGCTTAGTCTTGGCTATCTTTTAGGTATGTGATCCCCTGTAAAAGCAAGGTCACTGCCAACCTCTTATCTTTCTGGCACTTGATCCCCTGTATAAGCAAGGTCTTGGCCATTCTTTGGTTTGTGATTCCCTGCAGAAACAAAGTCACAATTATCTTTAAGCATGTGATCTCCTACAGAAGCAAGGTCACTGCCAACCTCGTATCTTCTTGGTGCTTGATCCCCTGCAGAAGCAAGGTCACGACCAATCTTTTCATCTTTTGGACCGTGATCCCCTACAGTGTAAGGTCTTCCATTTTCGTATATATTTTGGTTTGTGGCCCTCATGATTGAGTTCATGATTGGTGTAACAAGGCCTTTATCTATACATTTATTTTATTTCCAAACCGAAGAAATTAGTGTTTTCGTCATTACTTATCTTCTACTGTGATAATGCGAAAATCTTGATTTTGAAATTATCCAATAAAAGTTAAGTAAAGAGAGGCAACTTTCAACACCCAATTTCGTCCGGCCAAATAAAATCATTTTTATAAGTGAGAAATAATAAAAAATGAATAAAATTAAAATTTAAAAATTGTGTTTTATCATATTTTGTCATTTTATAAATAATTAAAAAAAAGAGAGTTTTGATTTCATTTTTACTTTGTGACTAAAGTTTTGAAATAAAATTCATAAAAAAGAAAAAAAATAAAGAAAAGGAATATTGTTTGTTTTAAAATAATCCATTAAAAATGTGTTAAATGAGAAAAGAAAAAAGAAAAAATTTCTATTAAAGTGTGCCACATCACACTTTCTCTCTCCACGAAATAATGTGACTGCCTTTTCCGGCACAAATTTTTAATGCATAAAAATTAATTTAAAATTCAAAAAATTAATTAATAAAATTTGAACAAATTGGTGATAGAATCTGATGGTGATTATTCTGCTTAAATGCAAATAATGATATTAATTAGATATTATTCTGCTTAATTGCAAATAATGATAATAATGAGAATGATTCTGCTTAATTGCAAATAATTTTGATTGATTTTGAGTTTTATCTCAATTAAGTGCATTAAACTGAAATTATTGGGCAGATTCATTTAGAGGTCTGAGAAATTTGATAGATAGGCACCAAGGTAGAAAAAAAGGACACACGCTTTTACATTGAACGGTAGGGTTACACGATTTTTTACCGTATGCTACAAACACGCACATTTTTTACAGAACACTAAAATTACACACGAAAAAAGTTACTAAATATCTGAAGACTTGAATTAGAAGAAAGAGGTGAATTTTGTTAAAGCTGATCTTCAACTAGTATGCCTTGATCGCTCAGCCTCATGATGTGACTGTTCTGTTTCTTATTTTGTTTGTCCTTGTCTTGTCTGTTTTGACCTGTTGAAATTTTAATATCTTGAATATTAGTATTTTGTATTGTTCGTAAATAAATTTGCATTATAAATTTATTTTTGTTATACTGGAGATGTTGTCCTAAGCACGTCTCATACTTGTTTTTGTTATATCAAAAATGTTGTTCTAAGCATGTCTCGTTGTTTAATTCTTCCTAGAGGCTACTGTTTCACATGGTCTTAAAGGACCCAAAAATAGTAAACCTAAATCTCAGTAGATCATGAAAGCAAAAACATTAGAGCACTCAAATAGGAACTCAAAACCACAAAGAACAACAAATATTTAATAGAAGCACTGAGCACTTATTCACCCTCAATTTCCAATAAAATCAAGAGGTTGTTGAATCTTTATCTCAGCCATCCTAAAACATCCCTAAATCCAACAAATCCAATTGTGAATCCAATCAAACTATGTTCTAAACTTGTCTGCAAGCAACAAAAGTTAGCAATAACAATAAAGTAAAGGAGAATTGAGATTGTTCATCATAAAATAATATAGGTGATAGAAAAACAATAAAGATAACAGATTAATCCCAAGTTCATTCACCACAAATTTCTCATTATTTATCCTTAGATTATCATTCTTTAATGGTCACACAAGGTCGAACTTAATCAAACAAGCATAAATCAAATTCAACATAATCTTATTAGTAAAAGAAGTGTCTACTAATATATTTAATATCTCATTCATCCTAAAAATTTAATCATGTGATGTTTATCTTCTAAGTATTAAACTAAGTGAATAAGATATTGTTTTGAACTAAGCAAATTAACCGAGAACTCTAATTAAAGAAAAGAATTGAATTCTCAACAAGCGTTAAAAAACAATTCTTTTAACAAAAACCAGATTTCGAAAAGACCAATAATAAAGCACAATCTACTACAAAAAATTAAAGAGCAAAACTTTATTGAATAAAACCTCATAATTCAATGGAAAATCATAAGGGAACCACCCAAAAGGTTTATCCTTCCATGCGAAACAAGAAACTTACAAAAATGAAATAAAACTAGGTCTAGAGTGTGTTTTCTCTCCGCGCCTCTTCTTCCTTCTAATGTCTTTATTTATAATCTCCTTTTCTTCATGGCATTCAGATACAAATTTTTTTCTTAGATTTTTTTTTTTTAATTATCAATTGTTTGTATCTTTATCACAAATTAACTCATACATATCTTTTTTCTAGATAGGTTGTAAATTTTCTTCTTGCAAATATTTTTGTTTCCAATCCTATTTCACATACTCACATTGGATTTTTATTCAATTTGATACGTCACAATCCAATTTGTTGCAAGAGATATTGTAGAAGATTTGAAGGAGATTTTGTATAAATCAAGTAAGAATTCCATAATATTATCTTTGTAGAAAATCTAAAGAATATCCATGCAGAAGATTTAATCGGATTTGAAATTTATAGAATCTTTGTAGATAATTAAAAAGATGAAAAGTGAGAGGATATGCTTAAAATCTAAGTCTAACCAATAATCTCAATTAATGTTCAATTAATTTTGATTGGGTAAATCTTATTTAAAGCAATGGGTCTATTCTAAGTTACACTCTAAGAAAGCTAAAGTTAAACAATGTAAGTGTAAATGGAAATGTACTCATCACATTCTTACACCAAACTTGAGTAATTTATGATATTATTTCTTGTTTGACTAATTTTTCTTTCAATCTTAGGTATGAGTCACAATCATTTTTCATGCTTTTAGGGTTGAAGCGGATGATAAAAAAAAAGTGTTTTTGAAAACCAAAGCAAGAGAACAAGACTCTTGAGACTCTCAAATATTAAATCACATAGAGATTTTAATTTAAGTTCCAGGGTGAGTTTACCAATGGAGGAGACTCCCTTTTATAGATAAGAAGCTCAACCTAGTAATGGATTAGATAATAAAATGGAGTTAACTTTGTTAATCAAGAGTTAACTCCACTAAACATGATTAACATATGATAATTTTGAAATTAGAGAATGTATATAGGTAGTTCCTTGAATTAGAGAGATGTAATGATTACATGTGCAAGTAATGATGACTTGAGTAGAATTCACATGAGTGGCAACTAAGGGAATTCTAATGAATGCAAGAAGACTCTTGAAAGCTTGAAGGTTCAAGTGGAAGAGTCAAACTAATGTATATGCACATGAAAGTGACAGGTGTTAGTTTAGAAGCTCCAAATTTGATTCAGACATAACTCGCTTCTTTTTGGGTGTGAAGCAGTGTCAAACTACCCAACAAGCATTAGCTCTCCCTGAAAAGGAGGTGATCTAGCTGCACCTTCCAGTACGGCTACCTTGTTACGACTTCACTCCAGTCACTAGCCCTGCCTTCGGCAAACTCTCAATGGTTCGTCCAAGGTTCCCTGGTTCTACTAAGAAACTACTCATGTACAAGTCCTCTAATCTCATCCTCAAAAGCCTTGAGTCTTCCTTTAGTTAGCCTCCCTTGGAATTTTTCTTTTATTAATTCTTCTTTGTTATTCTTTGTCATGCTTCTTTGTATTTATTCGTTTTAAGTCATCTTCTCTCTCTTCAACAAGTTCTTTTTCATCCTTATCTACATAATAGTCTATTGTAACAGATGACCTAGTATAAAATATTGAGTAATCATGCTTTCTTTGATCTCTTACATTGCATGTTATTTAGTTGTACTAACTAAAGGAAGAGGAGTTCTTCAAATTGTTTTGTGAAAATCCTTATTGGTTCATTTGACCAAATATTAAACCTACCATTTGACTATGAAGTATTAGACAAAACTTGTGCGAAAAACTGCAAAAAAATTATACAAGAGTTAAATGCAAAAAAGGAAAAAGTGAAAATCAAATTAAAAGAACAAAAAAAATGACCTGCCTCCCAACCAACACTTATTTTATGTTACTAGCTTGATGTATAGGAGCAAGTTTTAGAAAGTACCTTTATTAAAGAACACATTTCTTTCTTCGTAGGTACTTTTTTTTTGGCCTTGAAGACCTTAAAAGTAATCACTTCATCGTGTGCCTTTAATTTAAATTGACCTTTTCCAAAATATTATAGCTCTTGTAGTTGTCATAAAGGGTCTCTCATAAATAAAGAATTCCTTTTCATCTTCTTCTACTTTATGATAACAAAATTAGTAGGAAAAATAAATTTATCAACCTTTGGAACATGTTTTCCACTAACATGTGGACAATTTTAACCCTTTTGTTCTAGTGGAAAGTTATTTACATGGACTTGACTTCTACTTATCATATCTTAAACAACATGGATAGGGGCATCAAATTAATGTTAGCTCCTACATCAAGTGACGCTTTAAACACTACTAAATTTTCCATGATGATGGAAATTGTGAAGCTCTTGAAATCCTTCTACTTAAGCAAATCAAACAATAAAATAAAAAAAATGAGTTAATGAATTGAAAAGAATAATGAGTTAAACAAGAATTAATTTTGGATTTTGGAAATAAAAGACTGAAGACTATTTAAATCAATCAAATTTTACAAATAATAATGATAATTAAGAATGAGATGAAAAGGAATTGTCAAAGATTGATTTCAATATCCCTTCCCATGTAATTTCCCTTTCTCTAAGCCAATAAGTTTTATCGAGTAGTTAATTCAACAATCTATGAAACTTATTCAACTTGATTGGTGAGAAAAAAAACATATATTCTTTAAAGGCATACTTGATTCCTTTATGAATGATATTAAGAAACCAACATTAAGAATGAAGACCTACAATTGACTAAATAGTTCTTATTCTCGTTTTAAGTTGGAGGTTGTACCTTATCTTTTTACCTAGATGTAAAAGGATTTTTCAACCACAATTAAAATCATGAAACCATGATTTGGTTAGTTAGACCAAAAAAGCATTAAGAACAAAGTAAAAGTAATTAACTAACTAACCAAATAATATTGGAAAGGAGAAGATAAATTACATGAGTCAAGTAGTTACATCAAACAATATGGTATTTAGTCAGTCATGGTCATACATTGACAAAAAGTAAAACAAAGAACTAAACTCTAAGTACATATATTATAATTTTTGTGTCTCTCTAGGATGATTTACAATATTTGTTAACCTTGTATTTATAACATTTTTGGTTAAATTTTTTCTTCGCAATCCACTCTCAAAGTATCTCCTTCGACTAAGCAACAAAAATGACAAAATATATTAGCATTTTACACTTATCACCTCCTCCTCAAAAGGCTTAGGCTTATTAGAATATTTTCCTCTAAGTGGTAATCGAGAAAAGTAGTTTTCATGTCCAATTATTCAAGTTTCGTGCCTTCATTTGCTACTAGGACAAGTAAGACCAAAATGGAAGTGTGCTTGACCACTGGAGAAAAAGACATTGTAGTCAATATCTCCTTTTAAATATAACCCTTAGTTACTAGTCGATCCTTGAATCAAGTACCATTTATCATGGACATATCTTCAAATGTTCTACCATTAGACCTCCTTTATGATGTAGAAGCATTACGGCTCACTTTACCAACAAATGCAAATGTAGAATTTTCACTAAATCTTATAACAACATACCTAGAAACGAAAGTGCATGGTGCTCTAATATCTTTTTCCTTAAAGATCCATTTGCACCTAATAACTCCTAAATGGTCTTACCATCTTTCAAGTCTCATTTTTCTACAACAACTTTGTCTCCTCATGCATATCCAAAATCCACTTGTTGTCCACGACACAAGCAATTGCCTCATGAAAAGTAGTTGGTCAAATTTTTTCACCTTTCTCCTCTATAGGTAACATACATACAAGTGTACAATCAAATCCACATATCTTAAGTTGACATATTTGCCTTTGAAACTTTTCAAACAATGATTTAAAAATCAAACGATTGTTAATGTTCACCTTCTAAATTATCAAATGCATAATTTGTAAATTCCTCAAGCCTATTAGATGCTTCCTTCTTAGAACTCCATTTGTTCCTACACTTTCTCTAACTCTTCTGTCATACTTCCTAATGCCCCCTTAAACTTCTTCAGCATAGTAGAGTTTCATCAAACATGATGTCTCTACAAACAATCACCCTTTCCTCAAAAGGTGACTAAATCTTGAAGCTCTTCACTCAACTCTTGCAGCCCACGAACACCCTTCTTCTTAAACCTTGGTTCATAATTACCATCATCTACATAATAGTTTGTTGGACACCCAAATACCTTCAATGTTGAGTACTATACTGGCTCTTCCAACCATATCTCAACAGAAGTTTTGCACTAATTGGAGTAGATGGAGACTTTTGTGGAATATGGCCATTAGTCAAATGTCTCACATTTTCCTTACTTTTACAAAATTTGTAAAACTCAATAGAGTTTCAAATCATTTTGAATCCTTAAACACTTAATCATTTTCTCGATCAGGTTAAACATTAAAAGCGTCCAATGTTAAAATTTCTAAAGAACTTTGATTTTCTTTTTCATCACATGTATCCGTATAAACCTTAAGTAAACATTAATAATAATGATATGTCCGTACAGACATAAGGGTGGTGATATTTTGACACCACTATTCATTTTTGACACCATTTAACACTAATATATATTATTATTTTATTTATATATAATATTTTATTAATAGAATACAGTGTCAAATAGGAGTATAAGTGAATATTGGTGTCAAACTAACATTTTTCTTTTATACTATTGGACAAATACGTTTCCAATTTGAATAAGTTTATTTATTTTTATATAATAAACATTATATAACTAGTTCATAGGATATACAAATTTTTGTTACTCAATTTTTTTCAGTTGTAATTCTTTATATTTTTATCAAACGATTAAATTCGTTTATTAACTTTTATTTACTCAAAGCTTTTAAACATATAGCTCTTTGGTTAAAATTACTTTTAACTAAATTAGTTATTTTTTTTTATTAAAATTCATGGACTTAAAATACTTTCAACAAAAAAACTCAAAATCAATAAAATTATGACATGTTATAATCAATGTATCTTAATAAAAGATAAAAAGTTAAAAATGTATTTCATTATAATCGGAACAAATTCAGAAAATAAATAAATGAAGAATTTATTAAATAATTAAATATATTGTAATTTATTTATTAAAAAGGAATTAAATTGAAAAACTAAGAAAGATATATTTTATTTAATTTGACAATACTTTAAAACATATATATTAAATAAAATATTGTGATTTATTTTATTTTAAACATGTTTAAGAGAAAATAAAATATTTGCTATTTGAAATAAAAAATCTTTTCTAAAAAATATTGATAACCCACTTTTACTCGAATTTGACTTTTTTCTAAACAAGCTCGCCACTCCTCGTGCACCCATTCTTTCTAACCTGAATTTTTTTTTTCTCTCAACTTCGCACATTCACCGCCCACAACCCACCACCTTCAGGTTGAGTTTATCTTGTCCTAATGTCCCTATGGGGAGGCAATGATAAAAAACAAATATATTAATAAAGAAGAAGAAAATAAATAGGATACATTTATAAATAATACAAATGAAGGGAAGACAAAAAAATTATTTAAAACAACATATATTTTGAATTTTGATAAAAAAAAACACAGCAAACGTGACCAATTGTATGACTGACATGTGGTATTCTTTGTAGACGTTATGTGCGACACCAACCATCTATCACATATCCTTCTCTAAAATAAATCCTAAAAACCATTCAAACATAATGTTTCTTTCCTCAAACCTCGCCCAAAAGATATCTTAATACCCGTCCCTCACTCATACCTTCGTCTTTCTCTCAGTCACACGCTTTTCTTATCCGTTAATAATCTTAATTGATTTATTATTTTTCAATTCTATAATTTTTTTTAATATTTAATTTTAAAAATAAATTTAAGTCACTAAATTATCCTAATAAGGTATTTTTTTTATTAATAAGTCTCTCATTTTTATATTAATATCTTTTTATTAACTTGAATCATATATTTTTTTAATATTAGAATTATTTTGTCTTGCAATTACATTTCCATTATCATGAATTTGAGAATTAGAATTATTATTTTTTTCAATATTCAAGAAAAGACTAACCTGTATTTTCTAATTCATTCTTTAGTTTATTTTTGTAAATTTATCCATACTCCTTTTTGTAATTCAACAAAAGTTCAACTTTTCTTTGTTTTTTTGAGGTTTTGAATAACCGTATTCATTCTTCTAGTTTCTTTGTTTTTTTGAGGTTTTGAATAACTGTATTTATTCTTCTAGTTGACATATTTGTATATTTTTATATAAAATTACAAACTAATATATATATATA
>Ga0123340_1006552_pt1 | contig 11121 bp, 12 predicted proteins | sample SirMexnodulemix_FD_89961 | JGI IMG/M metagenome (GOLD analysis project Ga0123340, IMG submission 89961) | Root nodule microbial communities of legume samples collected from Mexico - Siratro Mexico nodule mix | ecosystem: Host-associated > Plants > Roots > Nodule | place: Mexico: Nepantla... | reverse complement strand
TATATATATATATAAGATTGGTACGCATTCTTTTACCATCGTCTTAGTCGACGTCATTTGTGTCTAATGATTTAATTAATGTTAATTTTCACTAACTTTTTAGGTGTCAGCGTAAGTTTGAAACTCACGCATAATTGATGCACGAGCGTCGATTTTTATCAATTTGCGTCTGTTTTTGACAGACTCTTTTCTTTTTAAATTCTAGTAGTGTAAAAAAGAAATACAAAAGATTTCATATTCATCTATATTTATTGATTAATGTATGTTATGATGTGTACAATACCAAATATTACTTATGTTGTTGTTGTTATTAGTCGTTGTCTTGCTAGTTTTAAAAAAGAACATTGACAAACAGGAAAGTGGATACTTAGGTATCTCAAAGGTATATTTAGAGTTTGTTTATGTTTCAGAAGTGTTAAGTCTTTATTGAATGGTTACACATATGTAGACATTGTTGGTGATATGAATTCTAAGAAGTCTACTTTTAATTATCTAATGACTTTTGTCAGAAGAGTAGTCTCATCACAATCTACACTAGAAAAATGTATTGCTCACAAATCTATAATATAATGTTACAATAACTCTTTTGTGGATGCAGAAGATCCTACAAAGAGTTGATTATCCTAAGAAAAATATGTTTTACATTGTGATAGTTAGAATGCAATTTATCTCAATAAGAACTCGATTTTTCATTTAAAATAAAAGCATATTGAACTCTGATATCATTGGATATGTGACGAAACAATTATCATTAGAAAAAATTCAGATGATTGAGAATGACTCAAATGTGTGACAAAAATTTCACTAAGTTTATCCACTTAGAAAAAACGAATTTGATTGAATATGACCAAATTAATTAATAAGAAAAATATTTGTCAAGTGATTCAAAAACTTAGTAAATCTTTGATTTAATTTAAAAAAATATTTTTTTATAGAGTCATCCTATTATACAACTTAATGAGGTTTTTATGAAAATATAGAAAATTCAGAAAAAGTTTGTCTTTAGTAAGAAAAAACAAAAAAGTCATCAAAAACATAAAAACGTGAGATAATAATATATATAAATCTTCTTCGTAGAAAAACTAGTTTGGAGAAAATATTTTACACCAATTATCTTATATATTTGGTTTATTATTATTATTATTTATTTGATATTTTTCCCGAATTTATTATTATTATTATTATGATTTATAAAGAAAAATGTTAATAATATATATGGTGGGAGAAAAACAAAGGTAATTATTTCCTATAAAGAAACAAACAAAATATCTAATTTAATTTTCAGAACAAGTGAGCTTTTGGTTATCTCATTGTTCGAATTTGTACTTGTATGAATGATCTCTTTCCTTTTTTAGTTATATATACAAATGCTTCATAGAATATCATTTAGAAAATCATTTCTTAATTTATATATATATATGGTTTAGGATTTAGGATGATATATATAGTGTAATTCTACAATTTAAACAAGAGTTTGTTTAATATACACTATAAACTAATTTCTTTCTTAAAACTTCGTTGATTTTGGAGAATAGTGCCAATGAAATCGTGTCAAAATATATTTATAGCATTGCCCAAAAAATGAATTTTCAGAATCACTTGGCACCCTCCATTTTTAAGCACTCTTGTTCCCTCCCTTCGTCTCGACCCCACTTTTGGTACCGATTTGTTAGAGGTGGAAACACCCTATATAAACCTCTTTTCTTCATCCTTTCAAAATCACAGGATCTTTTATTTGTGAGCCTTTACTCTTCTTCCCCGGTGGTGAGGTCACCAGCCACCGTATTGTCGTTCCTTTTGAGGTTGGTTTCTTTGGCTTTGTTGTTGTGTGCAAGAATTTCACTTCTTTTTATGGTCTTCTTGAGAGAAAAAAGAAGTTTGTTGAAATGTTGCAGAAGAATTGGTTAAATTAATCACATACTAATTTTCTTTAGGGTAACATGATTCATGTGATTCGAAGAGTTTTTTTAAACGGTGATCATGTTCTTAAATGTATTTCTGCCTACTACACAATGACATCAATATTGTGCTATATTCAAGGATTTGATTACACTTTTCTTTTAGAAAAGAAAATTTTTATTTGAGACTTCAAATAAGAAGACTCAGCTATGTTTTAATGTTTAGATTTTATATTATTTGTATTCAAATTTTATTTATTTTTAGACATTAAAAATTATAAAAATCATGTCTTTTGATCCTTAGCATGAAACTTGAAACTTAAAATGCACTGTTTATGCTAAATGTAACAATGAACCTAAAGAAATTAGAGGAAATTACACTTAATCTCTCCTAATATTATACTAATAATTTTACAATAAACATCTATATTTCTTATATATGAAATAAAATAAAAATTAGATTTTTTTAAATTTTTAAATAAATATCTTTCTTTATATTTTAATAAAATAACACTTACACCAAAATGAGTGGAAGCCTATTCTGTTTACCAATTTCAATCTTCATATATATTAATTTTTTGGGTATTATCTTGCTTTTCCAGGTTTAAAAGTCAAACAAAAAAAGGAACTTGAATATTTCTGTTCTTCTTGAAGCAATAATGGTGAGTTTTGCTATCATGGAGGCAGATGAAGAGGCCACACGAAATCCTGTGAATAACAAAGTTGTTGATGCAGAAAATGTAGTTAGTAGTGATGACGATGCAGAGATTCCAGTTAGTAGTGCAATAAATGACATAGAAGTTCCTGAAGAAACCTCTGCCAAAGAAAGAGAATATTGTCTTCCAAGAGAAGCAAGTGAGATACTGAAATCATTGGCAACTAAATGGGAGAATGTAGTTGATGTCAATGCATTGCAAGTAATCCCTCTTAAAGGGGCAATGACAAATGAGGTTTTCCAGATAAAATGGAAGACAACAGAAGGAGAATCCTCAAGAAAGGTTGTGGCAAGAATCTATGGTGAAGGCACTGGTATTTTCTTTGATAGGGGTGTTGAGGTCAAGACATTTGAGTTCATGTCAAAGAGTGGACAAGGGCCTCGTTTGCTAGGAAGGTTCGATAATGGTCGCATTGAGGAATTCATCCGTGCAAGGGTAATGTCATCTTTGCTTCATGCATTTATTTTCGTCTCCCACTTTTGTCATAACATGGTATCTTTCAGTAAATTGCTATTATAAACAAGTTGATGAATGGAAATTGTTCCGAGTAGAATGAATAAGTTGAGATGAGAGAGTACGTTACTTATATAAAAAAGAGAATGATTGTGGAACCGATTAAGAATATTTGGTTTGCACAAGTTTAGTTGAGTCTTCAAGTTAGTCCACTGTTCATTAGGCCCATTAGCAGGCTGATGATGGTAAACCTCATTAGTAACCTAAACTCATGCTTTCTGGGTGAGAAGATGAACTCCGTTGGTTCATCTCTGTTCTTCCCAAAATGATTTTCAGACTGACTTCTCGTAAACTAATTGTTATCGGCCTAGAGTACATAAATTGTTGAATGAATATGTGTTACACAACTGATGTTACTTAAAACTACATTCACTTTTGATCCAACATTGCAACTCATACTTGAAAAGTTTACTCATTTGATTTATTCATTTTGTACTATCCCATTTATGAACATGATCAAGCTGATACATTGTGGTGGATTTAACAGACATTATCAGCATCTGATCTGCGAGATCCATCTACTTCTGCTCTTATAGCAGCCAAAATGAAGGAGTTTCATGATCTTGACATGCCTGGCCCAAAGACTGTGAACCTTTGGGATAGGTTAAGGTATGTGTTCTTATGAAAAACTAGATTCTTAATCTATTCAAATTGAGATTAACATCCCAGTCAAATTTCGTTCATTTCAGTAACATGTTATCTAGAAGAATAATTTGCTTGTGACATGAATTTATTCATGTTTAGATAAACATATGAATGTAGTTATATTATTAGTTCAATTTGACCATTTCTAAAATAAATTTATTTTAATGCTTCAGAAATTGGCTTAGAGAAGCCAAACGCTTGAGTTCTCCTGAAGATGTTGAAGCCTTTAATTTGAACACTTTGGACAAGGAAATATCTACCTTGGAAAATGAATTATCAGGCGCAAACCAATGCATAGGATTTTGCCACAACGATTTGCAATATGGTAACATAATGCTTGATGAAGAGTCCTGTTCTGTCACCATTATAGTAAGTTCCTCTTTTATGCTGGTTAGAGGAATATTAAGTATTACTATCTAATAATTATATATTGTTGTAGTCAAAATTGAGTGGTACCAATAAGGTAGGTCATTTAGACTAAGAGCATAATTTTTTAAAACTGTTTTTGTTCTTGAATCAGATGAACCAAAACCATGTTCATCAAATTTAACTATTATTTTTAATTTGGGGCATTCAAAATGATTCATCTCAACAAATTTCAAAAACTAAAAACATTAATGTTAAAGATTTATGTCATATTTAAAAAGTCATAAGTACCTTTGAGTTAATAGAGAATGTTAAGTTTTGTATACTAACAAATACTAAATGTGCATTTTTATAACAGGATTATGAATATGCAAGTTACAATCCTGTGGCATATGATATAGCAAACCACTTCAATGAAATGGCTGCCAACTATCACACAGATACCCCACATGTTCTTGACTTCACCAAATATCCTGGTATGTGAATAATGAACTCTGAAATTTCTTTCAACTATTTTTTTTACCAAACAATTATCACACTTTAGTTCTTTCTTTGTTAGATTTGGAGGAGCGTCGACGATTTGTACTTGCATATTTGAGTTCTTCAGGTGACATTTCAATTGTGCTAAAAGATTGTACTCCATGGTGGACTTAGTTTTTATTTAATGATCTTTTTAAAATAATAGTCTTTAACAAATTTTAATTAATAAAAAAATATGAAAACAAAGTGTGTTCTAAACTTGCTATCACTTCTCATAATGAGAAATATTAGTTGGATATATGTCACCTCATCCCTTAAACCACTGAGTTATTATGTTTTCATATGATGACACAGGTAAGCAACCAAGTGACACTGAAGTAGAGCAATTGCTTGATGAAGTTGAGAAGTATGCTCTTGCAAGTCATCTATTGTGGGGCGTTTGGGGAGTAATTTCGGTATCTTCACTTTCTCACTTTAGCATTGGTTTTCTATATTTAAGCTTCTTAGCATCTGCATTATTTCCATAAATTAAAGCATCACGGGGATTAATGTAGAAATAATCAAAACCATAACAAAATTCCATCGTTTATATTTATGCAAAAATTTTAGTCTTACACTTAGCATGTTGAATTTGAAAGGTGCCCTTGAAAGTCCAAGAGGCTTCTTGTACTCATTGAGCCATTGTTTTCCCTTTTTACAAGTACTACTTTTGTAGGGTGCGTTTGGAGCACCTTTAAATCACGTTTAATATCAATCCATCAATGATTGAAATTAAACATGCATGGGAAAGTGAGATACAAATGAAACAAAACATGGTCTGAATTTGTAGATTTGTGTGAACCTTCAAATAGATCATTGAGTAGTAGAATCATTTTAAGCCATATTATTACCCTTTTGGTATGTTTGGTATCTAAGTATCTTCCGAATTCCTTGTGCAGGAGCATGTAAATAAAATTGACTTTAACTACAGGGAATATGCAAAACAGAGGTTCCACGAGTATTGGTCAAGGAAAGCTTCTGTTTTGAGCTCTAACGGTAATAGAACAAAATCAATACATTGCTTCTAATAAACACTTAATATCATATGATGTCATCACTACAATATAAGTTATACAATAATATATGTATAGCAAATGAATGTCTTTTTGGATGTTCTTTGTCATGTTCATTTCTCATACTTAGACTTAAATAGGTGTTTGAAGCCCTGTTTTGTTTTGGCGCTACAAGACCACAAGTCTTGAACATTATCTATACATAATTTCGTTTATCTTAATGAATTACATTCTTATGTCGCATCAAATATTTGCTATTCTAATTAGTTGTTTGTTTGCAGAGAATCAAGGAGTCACATTGACCACTAACCATAAATCAGGTAGGAGCATTGGTTTCCCTAGGAGATTGAAGAGATTGTTTGGTCTTGGTCTTTTCAGATCGAAACACTAGAGCAGGGTTTGGCAGAATTTGTTCCTCGATTCAACTTAATGAGTGAATTGGGAATAATAGTCAGAAAGTATAGAAATATAATGCCCATGTATTATTAATCTTTTGTTTACTTTCTTCATTCTTCGTAACTCTCTATCTGGGAAAATTTGTAACCTTAACTAGGTTAAAGAAACACTATGTAATTATCAATCTCTTTTAGTGATGATAATTTGAAAGTGTTATAAAAAACTGTGGTAGTGTTTTTCAAATAATTTAACTTCTCCATCACGACGGTATAAAAGAACCGTCATTCTATCTTACGTCGTAATTATTAGAAGAACTCTGGTCATATGTATTTACAATCCTTTTATTTCAAGTGTAAAAAGTATGTTGGCACTGTGGTGAATCACAAACAAATAACTCTTTTTAACATAAAAATTGCATACACCGAAAATGGCAACAAAAACTAATCAGCAAACACTAACAACAAATGAGAATCAGCTTCCATTCGTACACAAAAAACAACAATTGAATGTCAACAAGTTCCAATTATAGAAAGAAGCACGAGGTTCCGAAACACACAGATTTTTAAAACCAGCATGAGAAATCAAAATAAAGAATGAAACACACTGTAACCCAATAAAGCATATCTGGAAAAAGGCACAATGTATTAAAGAAGTGCGATTTTAAAACACCAATCATGAAGTTGCACTTGATTATGTCTCTAATAGACATTTTTCTAAACTCCCCTTTGACAATGTTACATTTTGTATAAACAATGTCATGAAGGGTTTGATAGCAAACACACAACTTCCCTGTTTTTCATTGTCAATTTTCAAACTAACTGCAGGCTGTAAGGAAAGAAATAATAAAATTCAGAGACTTTCTATAGGGTGAGGGCAAGAAGGGAGGAAGATAGCACGGTTAAACTGGAAAAAAATATGTAAAAGCAAAGAGAAAAAATGTTTAGGAATAATGGATCTGAGGCGTTTCAATATGGTTTTGCTAGACAAATAAAAATGGAGGTTAGGAAACAATGAAAAGAGTTTGTGAAAGGATATCCTAATATCGAAATATAGGTTGTGGAGGAGTTTAAGTAAATCTAAGAAGTACATGAATAAATCAAGTTGATGGCAGGATCCTAGATGGGTATGTGGGGAGGGAGAGAGAGGAACATAGTTTGATAGTGATATATCTTGTAAGATGTGGAGTGGAAACAAAATTTTATTTTGGAAAGATAAATGGTTAGAAAAAGTATTGCTAAGGGAGAAATAAGTTAGATTGTACTCTAACTCAGATCAAAAGGGGTTAAAGACTGCAGGGATAGGAGGTGGCACGATAACCTTTGGGAGTGGAATTTGACATGGAAAAAGTTATGGTTTGAATGGAAAAACCAAAGTTTGATGTTCAGGTTGAGGGGTGTTCAATGCAAAAGAAAAAGTAGACTGAGTAGGTTTGGAATGAAGAGGAAACTGTAAGGTATAAATTTAGGTTTGCATATAGGAAGTTAAGGAATGTAATCATGGGAGGACGAAGGCAGGTATGATATGATAAGTTATAGAAAATCAAAGTTTTGTCCATTTTTCAGTTGTGTCCAGAGTTTTACGAAATAAGTTAGCAACATATAATAACTTGTCATAAAGAGGAATTCACCTAAGCGATAGAACATGTGTTATCTGTGAAGCTAACAAAGTGTTGCAGGATGATATGCTAAGCGTGTGAGTCCAGTGTAGAGTACACCTGTTCTGTCATATAATCATATTAGCTGCTTACAGCAGAAAATACAATCAGCTGCAGGCTCTTATTAAGAGTAACAAGTAACCACAATCAAGGTGATCAGAAGTTTTGAGGGGAACAAGCAATGGTTATACAGCTCTGCCTTGATTGGAGCACAGGGTTGTCCAAAAAACAATGATATGGAGTATCTCAAAATTTGAAACTGAGTAGAAAACATACTGCAATATGCAGGGAAAAACAGGTGCTTTATGCAGTAAGGAAAATACCACGGTGAATAGTTGTATAATTGACGAAGCTATGTAAGTGAAAGTTGAAATATTTAATCTGTTATTTGATTCTGATTTTTTATTTTTAATTCTTGCACTTCTATGTATGTAACCAACTTGCACCAAATTTTTGAAAATATCGTACTAAAACCGATATTATTAAGAGGTTTTATTAGTTCCTTGCATTGTGTCAGAGTTCAAAATTAATAGGTAGACATTAACACACTATATAAGCTACCTAGGTGGACCGAACCAAGTGTTCCAACGATCTCTTCATAATAGTTTTCACGATGTCTAGTCCTTTTCTTAAAACAATGACATTTCCTGCATATTAGAAATGTCCCTTGCCACCACAAGGCCACTATCTTTTTGTAATTTCTATAGATATATACACGGCAGAAAAAACCTTCAATTTGATCATTGCTTGAGCAGCCTTGTGTTATGCTTTGTTGTTTCATTTTTCCTGGGTGATAACATCAAATAGTATAAAAGAATTAAAGTTTTTGGATTATCCTTTTATAGCTAGTCAATAAGTAGCTTATTTGTCGATAATATAATTCTTATACTCTTCATGTCACATATGATATATAACTTGTTAAAAAAATGTATTACTAGTTATCAGAAAGTTATGCAGATAGTTAATCATTTTATCTGTTTCCTAGAAGTTAACTTATAGATCATTAAAAAGAGAAGAGAAGTTAATTAAGAATCATACCCTGGATTTGAAAGCTTTTTTGCTTTGGTTTCTCTGTCCACTTGATTCATACCTAACTTTCTAGCATTCACCACTTTTTCTACCATCTTACTTCCCTTAAAATGTGTTCTTCCTTCATTAGTGCTTGCTGCTAGAGTGAATGTTTCTTTATGTGCCCTCAAGTTCTTCTGGGTTCTCTCTAACTGATTCCAATTACCATTAGCCATGCTTGGTGATGGTGACCTTGATGGTCTACATGTTCGTGGAGTAGGATCCCGTTTTTGAAACCCCGAAACCGTAGAAGATCGCGTTGTGCTTCTTCCTCGTGTGGTGGAACTTGACCTCTGATCTGTCCTTAGATTTGGTGGTGTCTCATTGGACAGTTCCATGATATTACTCACAAGTGAAACCCTTGATGATTTCAGTGATGGAGAAACACCTCTAGTTTTTGGCTTTCTTTGTGACTCATTTGTTTCTGTGCTTTTCTTGACATTCAAAGCAAGGAAATCAGCATTGATGGTTTGCTTTTGGGGAGTGGATTTTGTGTTGTTGGCATCATGGTCAATTTTGGCATTGTTTTTCTTGTTGGGAATGATTGGGGAAGTGTTTGACTGTTGTTCATTTGTGTTCTTGATGGTGCTTGGTCTTTGCCTAGTGTGACTTGGGGTCATTGATCTTGTTGAAAGTTTTGGTTTGGTTGAGTTGGTATGAGTTGCTTTTGCATCATTTGGTTTGGGTTTTGGTGCTTCCACTTCACTCCATGCAAACTGGGTGGCAAAACCAATCTTTATGTTGTCAACTTTTGAATTTTAGAGGAACATACAAATTAGAATAGTTGAACAAAAAGGTTTACCAATACCAGATGAATTAACACGAATTGTAAGCAAAATATAAGATAAACTATAATTTTGCTCTTTACATATTTTTTAAGATTCATTTTAGTGTTTTATTTTTAAAATATTCATTTTAATAATTTATCTTTAATTTGAATCACTTTGATCTATTCAAAGCAGTGGTATTTTTCAATTTTGGAATATACTTTTTTTTTAACATTATTTCGACTCATTCATAATTTAAAACTTCTACTAGACCTACCCACATGAAAGCTATGGAATTCAGAATTAAAAATATTATGAACATGGTGAAAAGAATTTATATTAGATTTCATTACTTGTTAAACTCATTTTTCTTGCCATTTTCATTGTGTTTCCGTCATTTCCTTCAAACATAGTTAGTCTCTATAGTTCTTATGTCGACGAGTTTAATGATACAAGTTTCACACATTCAATTAATCGAAAGGTGATTCAAAATCATGCCTAAAAATTGAAAATATCACTATTTAGAAAAGATCAAATTAATCCAAATTTAAAAGATAAAATAATCAAAATAAATCTCAGAAATAACATAAATAATAAAAATATTATTTAACCTTGAACATAATATTCATAAATCTAACCATAAATTAATCCTTGAAGTATTTATTTTTTGTTAAAATACTACAGAAATGAACTTTGAACTACAATTCAAAGTTGTTGCCTCTGGCAAAACTGTTTTTTTGGGAGGTATTCATAAAAAAACCGTGCTAAATTTATTCCAAATATTTAAGAGAAATGAAAGGTACAACAAACCAAAAATAGATATATATATATATATATATATATATATATATATATTATTGAAATTGATGTTTTAAATATATTTGGCGTATTTTTTATTAAAATTTAATTGTGACAATTGACATTATTTTTTAAGAGGTGGTTGAAAATATAATATATCTGTAATTATATTTCATTAAATTATTTTTCATTTTTATAGACTATATATTGATATTTATTACATTTAATAAAAGGAAAAAGTTAACCCAGTTCTACAATTATTCAATTATGTTTTACACTAAATAATTTCTTCATTTTTTTTCAATGGATGCTTTAATATAAGAAGCAAAAAAATTTGAATATATACTCAAATTAATAAACAATAATTTAAACTATTATTGAATTAGAATGTTGACCTAGTTTCACATTAAAGTTATAACAGTTTATAATAAAGTTGTTTTTTTTTTATAAAATTGGGAATTAATAATAAATTTATTTTAAGAATATTTTGTGTCATTAAACTTATAAGTTTTTTAAAATATAGAAAGGTAGTTATAAAATCTCTTTCTTGAAAGTAATATTTAGTTTCAACAAATATTAGTCCTTAATCATTAAATGTGAAAGGGTTTTTCATTGGAGAGAAACTTTATCATTTTTTAATTCAAAAAAATTATATCACTAATATTAAATGTATTATATATTTTTTTAAGAGTTGAAAGATAGTAATTTTTCTACATTACTGGTTTATAAACTATTAAAATGTATAACTCATTGAAATAAGTATAATAG
>Ga0123340_1006543_pt1 | contig 11132 bp, 4 predicted proteins | sample SirMexnodulemix_FD_89961 | JGI IMG/M metagenome (GOLD analysis project Ga0123340, IMG submission 89961) | Root nodule microbial communities of legume samples collected from Mexico - Siratro Mexico nodule mix | ecosystem: Host-associated > Plants > Roots > Nodule | place: Mexico: Nepantla... | reverse complement strand
ATTAATATTTATAATTATTTATCTATATTTTAAATCTTTATACCCATATTCACTAAAACATATTTATAAATAAAAACTTATCAAATTAATTGATAAATGTGTTAAAATACTTATAATCATATAAAAAAAAGTAGAAATGGAATATTAGGCCAGTTTGCATTTAAAAAAAAATGAAGGATGGTTTTTTTCTCTCAACACAAAAAATATTGTGAGAAAGTAATTATTGAACGAGAATAGAAAGCAGATAATTTTACAGAATATGAATATACATAGATAATTAGGTTTAAAATTGCATGATAACTTAAAAGAATGATCTAACTTTTAAAATTTCACTTAACGTTGTATTTTAATACTAACAATAACAATATTTGTTAACATAAATTATTTATATATGATATAAATAAACAAAAGAGATGAAGTTATTTCAAGAATAATTTTAAATTTCATCAAGACGTATTTTTTAAAGTTATTCTCTGAATAATGGGATCACTTCTCTATATAATTTAATATATAATAACGATTAAGGATTAAGTAGAAAACTTATAATATATTCGTTATGTACAAGGTATAGAAATAATGAACCTCGATTATAATAACAATATTTTTAATTTATATTTAAAACAGCCCCATTCTATTAACATGCCAAATCGATTATAACAATGTTTTAAAATTGTATTTAAAACAATCTTATCATATTAACATTCCAAATCTTGATTAAATACTTAATCTTGAACGCCAATTTGCCTTGTTAACTACCAGGCCAAACCATTATTTGAGCCTTTAAAAATGTAAAATCTTACAACATTAGTATATGATTTTTTTTTTATATATATATATAAAATCTCTATGATATCACTTTAGGTTTTACACTCAATTATTTTTCGTCACCTTATTTCCCAAAAAACTATATTGATACTATAAATTAATTTACTATTATTTAAAAAAAAAAAATTGTGACAAGTGAATGATAGATGGTACTTAGGAACTTTTTTTTACTCTTGCTTCCTTTCTCCCATAATTCCTTCCTGCATCTCTATCAAATATTAGAATAGTTTAAATCTGTATGAAATATTAGAATAGTTTAAATTGCTTATAAGTTGGATTTAAAATTGGATAATCTAAAAATATACCTCAAATTGCAAAATTTAAATTTATTTATAGATTTTGAATTATAATCTAAGATTAGTAATTTAAATTATAGTCTAAATTTTATTGCAAAATTTTCATGTTATACAATATAAAATATATTATTAAATTTTAGATTTTAGATTTTACAATTTATAATAAAATATTTCTAGATTATCCAATTTAAAATATTTTTTTAATTGTGCAATTAGTTCCCTAACCTATGGAAAATTTGGACGTTTCCCAATTCCATGAAAGTGACAGAAAATACTAAAGGAAAGAACTTCTCTGAAGAAACAAAAAACAAATAATGACTAATTCTTTTGAAGACCAACTTGACTATTCATCTTGAGTAATAATAACAAAGGCCCACAATTCTTGTTTGATCTTTGTATAACCCACCTTTTTTCTCTTTACTAAAAATACCTTTACATAGAGTGAAATTGAGAAGAATTACAGAAAAAAATAGAATTGCATTGACCATGTTTACCTTTGGATGGATAAAATTATAAAGGAAACATTATAAGATTTATATTTTCATTCATTTCTTCGGTTGTGCAAGAAAATAGAGGAAAATGAACGAAAAATATTATGAAAATATTTTGTTTTCCACCTGAAATCACGAGTAATGTAGAAGGAAAGGACTATTGTGGGACCACGGATTTTCATTACAAATTCTTCTTAATTCTCTTCTAAACAATGAAAATAGCCAATATCCCTTTTCAATCTCTCCCTCCAAATCACTTAAAGTATACACACACAAAAAACTTTCATAGCACATCTTGAACTTTTTGTCAAAATATACAGAAACTTCTTTCCATTGAGCATCTTATCAACAAACAAAACAAAAACTTAGGTAGAAAAGGAAAACCCAAAACATTGAGAGGGGGGTCGGAAAAACAAATAAGGGTTTGAGTATCATTTCCCAATATTGAAGGAGCTACAGCGGCTTGGAAAGGCCAAGGTCGAATTGACATTTGTATCCGCCTATGCTAAGTTAAAGAGCAATCTAAAAGGCACCATCAAAAGGAGACAATGTGTTGAAGAAAAGCAACAGAAAGAGAGAAGAGAAAAATGTTGAATTAGGAATGTGAGTTTGGTAGCAAAAGCAGGAGCCCTCTGCACAAAGAGAAATGACCCAAATCTAATACTTAATTTCGGCGACAAAAAATGCCTTTTGAGATCCTATCTCCATCATTGAGTCCAAGGTCTACTGTCATACTAAAGAATGAATCTAATGACAGTCTGAAAAAGTGCTTACGTCAAGGAGCAAAGATAAAAGAAAGAAGCTAGAGTAAAAGTAAACGTTTTTACGTGGTCTAGCAGCAAGCGGAAGTAGACTATGGCTCTGAGTAGACCATGACCTGCATTATAATAAAAGAAAAACTAAAGAAATTACAACCAAACCATATAAGGAAAGATTTCTTTCAAAATAAATAAATAAATTACACCAAAAATAAAGTATGATAAGGCAACACACCTTAAGAGAATGTGGCAAGATATCACATACAATCCTATTGGATATGATCACTAACAGTGTCACTACCACAGTCCTTATTTATACTGCTGTGTTGAGGTGACGAAGATGGACCTGTTGAAGAACCAACAAATCCTAAGTGCATCATTAAAGCCAATACTTGTTTTTTGGTCTGAATTAACTCCTGTTTCATTTCTAGTTTCTCTTGTTCTTGTCTATGTAAGGATTCATTTAATGCCTTAATCTGATTTCTTAATTCATCAATCTCCTCTGAGTATGCAGAAAGCTTCACTGGTGGACTAGGGGATGTTAATAAAGTTTTGCCCATGGATCCTTGTTTTTTGGTTTGAGTCAACTCCTGTCTCATATTTAGTTTCTCTTGCTCTTGTCTTTGTAGTGATTCATTTAATTCTTGAATTTGATTTCTTAAAATATCAACCTCCTCTGAATTGGCAGAAAGCTTCATTGATGGACTTGAGGATGTAAATAATGTTTTGCCAATGGATCCAAGGCCATAGATCCTCCCTTTTTTCTTTCCAACTAAATCGACCCAAACGTCGAGGTCAGATGGCATGTGATCTTTAGACGGTTGACAATCAGCAACATCCTCCCCCGAAATAACTTTTGAACTCATAGAAGACAACTCAAACTTCTTCATTACAAATTTATCCTACATCATAAGAAACATATTAGCATGAGTAAAAATACCATCATTTCAGATCATTTAGTAAAATAATACTATAGGTATATTCAAAAACAAGATAAATTGATAAAAAGGGTTAACAGTCAACACACCTAGCGGTGCACATTCATATGGAGCCATCTTGGATGGACCCAATATTAATTTTCCAGGCAAAACGATTAAACTATGGAAGCACGATTTTTGTTCACTCACTTCTATTCTTAGATTCTCATCTCCATGTGATACCAAGACATAATGCATGAACAGAGTGTAAAGATTCACAAAGAAATTATACATATTAAAGGAAGGGTTAAATTTTCTAGAGATTTATCAGGGTGGGGAAATTTAAACGTACTATAAAACAGGTTATATCACGTTGGACCAATGCTCCGTCTACTATTCTATGACCTAAGCTAATTGGTGGCATACTCAGTTTGCCGCGGGAATCTCAACCACACATAACATACTCAAAATAAGATCCACATATTAAGGATGCTCATATAATTGTTAAGTTTTAACATGGTAGTAGAAAAGCTGAATGTGAATTAGAATCAATCGCCGTTAAAAATAATCCATGCAAAATTGCATGAGAATTTTCTAAGATAGCTTATGTTCCATTGTTTTAATAGTGAAAACCAAATCCTAAAGACATTATATATATACACACACACACACACACACAGAGTAATAAATGCTATTTTAATAATACTCAATTTATCATCTTTAATCTTTTGATTGGTGCACCTTATTCTGGCAATTGCTTAATTTCTAAACAACAGAGAAGAATTACCAATGTTAGAATAACTTACATTATTATCTGTGCAAAGATCCATAACCTAGTATCTTAGGGTTTTTTCTTTCTTTCTCCTTAATCTTCTATTGTGAGTCATTGATCCTTAATTATGCATGAATCTGAATCCCTAGAGAGATTCAAGTTAAGATGTATCAAACTCTTTTTCGCAAACACTGTCTTTTAAGTGGTATCAAAGTGGTCAAAATACATGGAGAATTGATTAAAGTGCTTGTCAGGGTTCTAATCATATGATTAGAAGCAAATGATTGTACTAATTTGGAACCAAATCATTTTGTGTCTTGACTAGCCTCCCTTTCTCCTAAACTTTTGCATGATTGTTTGGGTAATCCACATTTGTCAAAATTAAAACAAATTGTTCATGAACTTAGTAAACTTCAAGTCCTAAAGTGAGTCATGTCAACTTGGAAAAGATATCAAACCCTTTTCTCCTAAGCGAAATGAATCAAGATGTAAATCAATTTTTTTTATCATTCACTCTAACATTTAGGGACAAAGTCGTGTTACATCTTTTGGGTTTCAATAATATGTTGTACCTTCATCTATGAATATTTTAGATGCATTTGGGTTTATTTAATGAAAGATTGTCTTTATTCTATTATGTTTCCAAATGAACCTCTATTTCATGTTACTCCTCATGTCTTTGGTTGTGCGTATTTTGTACATGACTTCTCTCCAAGTCTAGACAAACTACCAGCAAGAGCCACTGAATGTGTCTTCCTAGGATATTCCCGTCTCCAAAAAGCATATCATTGTTACTCTCTTGAAACAAAAAAGGTACTATATGTTTGCAAGTGTCACCTTTTTTGAAGAGACATCTTTCTTCCTTCATCCTCTTCACAAAGTTGACTATGTCCAACAAGTCTTGCGCATTCCATGCTTGAACCATTGTTTTTCCCAACTCATTGCAACCCTCAAAGTTCCTCCCCTACTTCAAACCCACCAAAGTAACCATCGCTGCCTATCATCACTTACCAAAACAAACCACAAGTGACTAATTCAATATTACATGGTGGGTCCTCTTCATCAAGTCCTTTACCATTGTCACTTCTTGATGACGCAAATTCTAGTTGGCCCAGTGCTCTTCGAAAAAGTACTGACTTTACCTGTAATTCTCATCCTATCCACAATTTTCTAAGCTCTCATAAGTTATCCCCTTTCTATTTCTCATTTATTTTCTCTGTCTTCTATTACAATTCCAAAAGCAAATTGTGATTGAAGCACTTGATAATCCTGAACGGAAACAAGCCATGATTATTGGGATGCAAGCTCTTAAATATACGAGACTTAGTTCCTCTACCACCCAGGCAGAAGACAATTGGTCATAGAGAGTGTATGTCATTAAAATTGGGTCAAATGGTAAGATTGATCGCCTTAACCTTAAAGCTCAAAGCTCAGTTGGTGGTCAAAGGCTACACTTAGATATATGGTATGGATTACAATAATAATTTTTCGCCTATAGCCAAAATGACTACTATTTGTCTCTTCTTTGTTATAGCAACTCTTCACCACTAGCCTCTTCATCAATAAATATTAGGAATGTTTTCCTTCATGGTGATTTGAAAGAGGACATCTACATGGAGCAACCTCCTGATTTTGTTGCTTAGGAAGAGCTCGGGTTAGATTGTAGACTAAAATGGTCTCAAGTAGTCTTCATGTGCTTAGTTTGGAATGCTTAGTCATATTATTCGAATCATTAGGCTAAAATGCAGTGAGATAGATCATTCAGTTTTTTATCGTCATGCATCTCATGGAAAACGTGTTTATCTAATTGTGTATGCTAATGATATAGTTATTACATGAAATGATGCTACCAAAATTGTTCAGCTAAAGCAACATTTGGGCAAACGCTTTCAAACCAAAGATCTTGGGTGTCTCAAATTCTTCGTAGGCATTGAAGTAGCTCAATCAAAAGAAGGTATTGTGATTTCTCAAAGAAAATATGCATTAGATGTCTTGAAAGAAACATGAATGATGGATTGTAGACCAGTGAATAGCCCTATGGATCTAAATTAGAAATTAATAGCAAAACAAAGTTAGTCCTTCTCAGATCTAGAGAGATACAAAAGGCTTGTAGGAAAACTTATTCATCTTACACTACTAGGCCTAACCTATCTTTTGCAATTAGTGTGATTAGTCAGTTTATGTAAGCTATTCCCACTAATCACTGGAATGTTGTCCTTCACATTCTCATATACCTCAAAAAGGCTTTAAGACAAGGTCTACCATATGAAGATAAAGGAAGTAACAAAATATTTGAATATCGTAATTTTGATTGAGCAAGGTCTCCTATAGACAGATGTCCCCACTACTAGATATTGAGTTTTCATTGGAGGGAATATTTGTTCTTGGAAAAGTAAGAAACAAAATACAATTGTTCAATTAAGTATTCAAGTAGAATATAGGGCAATGAATCACTTACTTGTGAACTTGAGAGGATAAAACAATTTCTCCAAGAATTGTGGTTTTGTGAAATTCAACAAATGAGAATGAATTGTGATAACCAAGCAACTCTTCACATTGCTTCCAACCCTATGTTTCATGAGACGACAAAATGCTTAAAAATTGACTGTCATTTTGTTAGAGAAAAGTTGTAGTCTAAGGGAATTTGCACTAAGTTTGTCAGCTCCAATGATAAACATGCGAACATTTTGACAAAATCCTCTCAAATTCCAGAAGCTTGGAACATACGATGTGTATCCTCCGGCTCCAATGTTAGAATAGTTTATATTATCTTTTGAGCAAAAGTTGTTCTATGTTGTATCTATTTATAACCTAATATCATAGGAGGTTTTTTCTTTCTCTTTCCTTAAGCTTTTGTTGTAAGCCACTGGTTTATATATATATATCATACATTATCTCCAAAGTATCACATTGATATTACCCAATTTTTTATAATGAAATAAGACTCAAATCATTCATCATTAGTATCAAACTTACATAAGCAGATTCTGCATGGGGACCCACCCAACTTTGATCTTTTTTCCTTCGATGAGTACGAAAATAAAACTCGGACAATGATGGATCTGTCCCTTTTGCCTCTTTCTGTAATAAATGATAAAATAAACTTAAATATCATTAATTTTGAAACCTACAAAATAAATATTATGGTCAATTAATAATACCATTCTCTTCCAATGTAAACGATGAGGAATGGATCCTCCAGTGTGAAGAGATGCACCATCCATAGACTCCCGATTTCTTTTATTTATTTCAGACTTTTGTTTAAAATCTGAGGACCCCCAATGTGCCTTCAATTGTGCCCACACGCCATTTTCCATCCAAGTTGGCTTTTGATTTAAATTTTTTCGAACATCTTGCATTAATTGAGTCATTTTAGCTGAACCCCTCTTCTCAAAGTTGCGTCGCACAATGTCCTTATATTGAGGTGGCCATGTGAACTTTGACTACATTGGTTTTGACAATAATGAAAAAAATTATTAGATTAGACATATTGTAAAACTAATGTAAAAATTGAATACCTCTAATCAAATCTTGAAATTTGATTACTTTAAATATATTAAACCACGAATCCCTTTGACCTATAGATAGTTGTTTCCATGATGGTTTTGCCTCTTCCAAGTTAGTACGAATGATTGAAGCAATTGTCCTAACTACCAGCTTATGTTGATCAAACCTATGTAAAAGAATGAAAATTATGGATGATTAAAAACCAAATAATAAAAAATCATATCAGATGCTAGGGAAAAAAAAAGACTCACCCATCCCCTTCTGGGAGTATCATGATTTTGTTTCCACTATTGCCTCCAGTAACTTGACAGGATGAAGAAGTTGGGGCTTTATTGGCCTTTGAATATTCTTCCATACGAAGCACTTGAGTAGGGATGTGTTCATATTGATTTTGAGGTTGAGGATGCCTAGGTTGGGTTGTATGAGATTGAGATTGGATTGGAGGTTGAGTTGGTTGGGTGGAATGAGATTGAGATTGAGGTGGAGTATGAGATTGAATAGATTGAGGCTGAGGTTGAGTTTGCATGAGCTGAGGTTGATCATTGAAGCAAACTTGTGACATGTTTAGCATTGTATTAGCAACAGACAACTCTGATGTACTTTTACACACGGAATTCACTTCAACAGCATCTATAATATGAGGAACTTTCTCTCCATGGAACGTCCAATACCAATAATTTGGTGCAAACCCTTTCTGAAGAATGTGAACATTTACTTTCTCCGGGACTAAATCCTTTTCATTTTTACATAATTTACATGGACACCTTATTACACCTTCATTCAAATACTTTGGTTGTCGACAAGCAAAATCAATAAACTCTTTGACACCTTCTAAAAACTCAGTTGTACAACCCTTTCGTCTAGGAAGAAGCCTAGTATACATCCATGTTCGGTGTGTAGGCTCTTCCATTTTCAGCTCAGCTCTAAAATTACTGAAAGATAACTGAAACTATATTTTGAGTTTTAATTGTTGGATAACCAGCTCCTATAGAAGCATGAACTTGCACATTACCTTAAATTACGGCACGCTTTAATTTCTCTGTTTCACAAATGGACCTCACACGAAACTATTCAGACAGATGAATACAGTATTAGTATTACTCTCTCATCAAATAAGGAACCTCAAAAAATATCAAATGCATATAAGAATCACCAGCTGCAAAAATCCAATCAAAGTAATTAGAAAACTATTTTTCTACAGGACGCAATCATTCTGCTAACAGAAAAATGCACGAGGTTTTCAAAACACACGAGGATCATTAGAAAGAGAAAAAAAAGGAAATGATCAACAAGATACCATATAAAAACCTAAAACAATCCTAATTAGCACCGAAATCCAGCCATATATTCAAGCCAGGTGGTAATAAACGTTGGTTCTCCTTTCGGTAGTTACGTAAATTAAATTAATTACTAAACACGAATCTGAAAATGCCGATAGCTCGCATATGTAATCTGAAAATTTTCAAAATGCATGGACGAATAGCATGCATAAAACGAAGAAGATTCAAGTAAAAAAATGCACAAAATGAACTTTGAATAAAACCCTAAATCACAGTGCCAGGGGTGAGGGCGCATTTCGAGGAACCTGCGGCGGCCGGATAACTTTAAAGCGGCGGAGACAGCGGTGGATATCAGGGTCCAAAGCTCAGAGTCATAGTAGGTAACTGAAGTAATGGTGAAATTATGCTATAAACACAAACAATGGGAAAAACATATAATATAATACTAAGTGTTTAGCTTTATCCAAACCCTAAATCGCGATACAAAGCTCGAGGTCACTCAAACGAATCTCAAGGAAAATCCGCAGGTATGCGGATGTTCTAAAAGAAAAATTTAAAAACCATAAAATTGCTACAGATTATTTGTAGGTCTTTATAGACAATTAAAACTAGAAAATGAACTTGTACGAAATTTTTGAAGGAATTATTTACAGATATTTTGTCGAATCATTTAAAAAAATAGGACGCGATGAATAAATTTGTGATGTTCCAGAAATTTTAAGGAAGTTCTGGCAGAATTTAAAAAAATAAATCTCCAGAAAAATTAATTACAGAATTTCAATATTACATTGCAAAAAATAAATACTATTTATAATAAAAAATGCTTCTAAATATATGAATTATAATATAGTTAAAATTGACAATGTATGATTATCCAATTACAAATCATTATATATGTTGGTAAATTCTATAACTTTTACAATAATGGCCTAACTTATACTAATGGAGAATTATAATTGGATGGAAATGTAACTTAATTTTATGTTTTAACATTAAAGTTTTAATTTTATTATAAATTTATTGTAAATAATTTATAGGGATAGATTACTATACTTGAATTGTAAAGTGTAATGGGGAGAGAGTACTATGAAAAAATATACATTATTTAATTATTAAAATGTAGATCATAAATCAATAATTATATGTAATATCTTAAAGTTGAGAAGGATGTTAATTATTTATATAGATGTCACTAATTTAAGATCTTTTAAGAAAAATTATATTAAAAGTGATGTTAATTTCCTGTATTGATTTCAACTTAATCAATTCAAACATTTGATATAGGACTAAGATTTGTCCAAAAAACCACTCATTATTAATATTGTAAAATTAAATAAATATATAAATATTTAAGGAATGCACATCAATTTGTATTTTGTTGAAATTTGAATTAAGCATGTAATACACATATTCAGATTTTATAGATAAATAATAGAAAAATAATAAGGAACCAAACTCCTAAGTCAATACCTAAATTTAAATAATATTTATTCTCCTAATTTGTTGGAACAACAACTTATTCTAATTGCATAAATCAAGAAAATGCTGATTTCATTCAAAGAGACAAGTCAGCTGCACAATTTTTCTTACACAGCAATGGTGACAAAAGATGAAGTGAAGGAGAAGTGGAAGTTTACTTTATTTTTTCTTTTTTTTTCCAGCAAGAAAATTGAACCTATTATTTCATTTCTGTAAACTTTATCCAAAAATCTAAAGTTGATTATTAAATAAAATAAAATAGATAATGGATTTTTCATTATGGTTTGAATTTTAACTTTTAATAGAAAAATTGAACCCAATAAATAGGGATGAAATGGATCATGTCATAAACTTGGTGTTAGTGTGAGCTCAAGGTTGATTTTAGATACATGTGGACGAGTTTATTTTTATGAAAACTTCAGAGGAAGAAAATATAAAGAACAAAGTAAACTATTTTTATAAATTATAAATAAAAATAAAAAATTTAGAGAAATTATGTGCTAAACTTTTATGAATTATTTTATGTATAAAATAATTTTAATATATAAAAAATAACTTTTTACATATTTTCTTTTTAAAATTCTTATGAAAGAACTCATCAAAACATATCTTCAAAAAATTTGATAAAGAAAAAAGAGAAAGAGATAGTGAGGCAGTGGAAATTGAAGAAGAGAATTCCATGCAAGAAAAAAGTGCAAGAAGAAAAGATGACTTAGATAAAAAGTCTTATGTAGATTTTTTTTTTCAATAAAACACTTATGTGGAAAATAGTTTAATCATAAATTAATTTTTTAAAAAATATATTAT
>Ga0123340_1006542_pt1 | contig 11132 bp, 6 predicted proteins | sample SirMexnodulemix_FD_89961 | JGI IMG/M metagenome (GOLD analysis project Ga0123340, IMG submission 89961) | Root nodule microbial communities of legume samples collected from Mexico - Siratro Mexico nodule mix | ecosystem: Host-associated > Plants > Roots > Nodule | place: Mexico: Nepantla... | reverse complement strand
ATTATTTTATTATTTTTTTTTTTTTTTATATTTAAAGCCCTTCTCATTAACTCCTTTTTTTTTTTTTTTTTTTATTAGTTGAGATTTCAAAAAATCTTCACATAATTAATAGTATTTGGTGAATAAATTTTTCAAAGTAATCTGTAATGCATTTTTAAAACTTAAAATACGTTACCGGAAGTTACGATTTCAAAAACACTGTACTTCTATCTTTCATGTATTTATTTTATTTAATCCTAAAATTATTCATAGTTTTTTTTATTATGACATAATAACACTCATAAGATTTACTGATATTTAGATGTGTTGTATGAGGTAATTTTTTTTTTTAACTTTTTACTAAATAACATTCACATTGATAATATTATTGTTTAGGAAATTTTTAGTATATAATTTATTTTAATTATGTTATTATTACATTTCGAGACGTTGATATCGATAGATAGTATATTTGTTTTAATTAATTATTTTTAGACTATATTTTAAGATTCTTTAAGTAATATATTAGTTGATATAATGAAAGTGTTATAGCTATTTAAAAATCTAATTTTACTTTATTTTGAATTTTAAAAATAGTGAAAATATATTATAAAATTCATAATAAAGACAATGAAAATGTACAACAGTCGAGAATAAATAAATGTAATTAAAATGATTTGTCCGTAAATAAAAAATTATAGAACCAAAAATTCATTAAAAATATTTCAAAATATTCAATAAAGTTAAATTAAAAATTATATAAAAAAATTGTATGCAAATATGTCTAACGTGTCATCACGAATAATTTCACTAAACATTTATACCACCCCCCTTTCCAAGTTACTCTCGTTTCGTTGATGACGTGTGCATATTGCAGTGTTTTTAATTTGTGAAATTCACAAAATAAAGTTTATGTTGATATATAATCAAATATTTTAAAATAAGAGTAGCTGAACTCAAATATAATCACAACTCTTCAGTTAGAGGTATTAATTCCAAGAGGGAGAAACAGATAATAACATAAGCTAGCATAACAACACAAAGATAAAGAGCCCATATGCAAATAGTGAAAATAATGACACGAAGAACAAAGTTGTTTTCTCAATTAACATGAAAATTGAAACAATGTTTCCTTTCTGTATCAATTATGAATATGATGCATGAGAGCCAAACATGGTGTCTGTCGCGTTGACCTAAGTCTCAAACACGCAGGGCTCTGTCAAGATGAAAAGGCAAGTTCGACTTCCTACTAACGGAAATAAATGGATAATTGAGGGATGTCAATGTCATTATCATCATCATCCTCACATGCCACAACAACGTCCAAATGACGACGGTATGACGGAATGTCCAACTTGGCTACATCCCTTCCGAGATCTACTACCTTTTTGTCCATTCGCTCTTTATGCTTAGGGAACATGCTATTATAGAGCAGGCAACTTCCACAGGAAATACTATAAGCATTCAAGCCCTTTGCCTACAGCCACTCAAGAAGTTCTCTCAGGGTAGGATTATCTCCAACAATCCATCTATCCCAAACTGTCCAATTCATATCTTGATGCTTGACAATCTTCGGTGGAACTGGTTCAGCCATTGAAAAGAGAGGCAGTGCCAAATTAGCAAATGTGTTTCTGTAGTCTTCAACTGTGTGCCCTCCATCCAAAACTTTGTAAAGCTCAAGGCAGACAAGACCAGTGGCCATGGCGGTCGAGGTTGCAATTGCAGGAATGATCCGACCAGCAATAAACTTGGCTTTGAGCTTGTCGACCTCAGGAATGCTGTAATTCCGGGCCCTCATGTTGGCAAGTCCAGCAATCACGTCCATATGGTAGTTTGTATCATCATCCTGCAGTTAAATGGAAGAATGGTGAATTCTCAATTGACGATAACTACTCAAAAATATATGAACACACATAATGCAGAATAGTTCACATCAAGTACATATAAACTCAAGATCATCGAACCTAACTACAAAATATACAAATTGATGAGATAACAGAATATTATCGAGAGTGAAACTAGGACAGTCAGAATAAAAAAAAAAATCGGAGTAACAAAGGAAATGCGTGACCTTCTCAAACTGAATTGGTTTCATCCTGAACTCTGATGGCAGACTAGCCCGACACCTCTCTAACTTAACTATCAGATCATTAATAACTGCTGCATCATCTATAGAAGCTGTGGCGAGGCTGGTAGCCTTCTCATCTGTCACTATTTTCACACCTTTCTTGGGCTGAAAGTCAGGTACTATCACCTTATCCACAGCTTCGGCCACCTTCCTTGTGTTCTTAACCCAATCAGGGATTGGGATACCAAATGTTTCTGCACGTAAAATTGAAGTTGCCAACACAAAATTTAGATGACCTAAATCAGAGGATGAGAACTGCAGTGGATGAGGGAATCTTTTTGGTGCCGACCAGAAAGGAGCTCCAGTACTAGTTGCCGCATCTTCAGGAAAAGTATAGATCAACTGCTTCACCCGGTTAGCAAAATAATCCTCAAACCTGTGGAGAAATGTATTTATAAACGGTCAAAAAACTAATATGCTCACACAACATTAATATGTAAGTTAATAGAGACTAGCATATACTGTCAAAGGCACATACTTCAGCCGAGCCCAAGTGATACAATCTTGAAAAGTTTCACACTTGTCCCTGTCCAGGCACTCAAGAACACGCTCCAAGTTATCCCTTGCTTGAGCATCACCAGCATTTCTCATTGAACTGGTGTATTCACTTGGGTTAGACAAATATGCATTTACTTCAGCTGGAGTTTTCTCTAGCAGACCCTCAAATTCAGATCGTGCCCATGTCAAGCAATGGTCAATATTGTGTGGAAATGAGTGTACAGTACACATTGGCGCCTGTTTCTCAGGAGGATCCCTTGATGCACCATAGTTTTCTGTCAGGTGAGGAATAACCATCTGAGTATTGCATTTGGCTCCCAGAGTTCCAGACTCAAGAAGTGGCTTTTGGAAATACAAGCATCTCTGATCAACATATAACCTTGCATTAACATTGTCTAGGGCATTTATAACAACATTCAAGTTTTCCCAGAAGGTATCATTGAACACATTTTCAGTTTCTGTGCCGACCCGATTTTGTAGAGCTTCAATATTAAAACTAGGATTTATGGCTGCAGCAGCTGAAGCTGCAACTGTGGACTTAGCCTGTCCAATATTCCAATCACGGAAAAGAAACTGCCTGCTTAGGTTACTCTTCTCTATCACATCATCATCAGTAATGGTGAGTTTACCCTGACTTCCACAAGAAACTCCCATGAGAGCAAGATTTTTTAAAAATTCACATCCCAAAGCACCAGATCCAACAACGAACACTTTAGAATCCTCTAATTTTTTCTGTAATTTCCGTCCAAATACTGAAATCTGTGCATCATAACGACCATTTACTGGTCTGAAATCATCTGGGTCCACTGGTTCTGAAGGGAGTGATTCCACAGAGTCAAAGTAGAAGAACTGCAGAGGAACCAGAAGTCAAAACCATAATAAATAATAAAGACCAGTGTTTAATCAAGCAGTGTTAATCAAGTGCTGATTGTTTTCTATTCTTGAAAACTGTTTTCTGCAATTTAAAGAAAAAAAACTCAAATCGACAAGTGTAGTTTCTTAATACTGTTTTTAAAAGTAATACCAATTTCTTCAGTCTTCAAAATAAAGAATCCAGAATAAACTGTTTTGCCATACTATTAGTTTTCTATCCCCGAATTAGTTTATGAAAACTATTTCTAAAATCAATTTTAAACACTATAAACTAACAATCGGACCCTTCTGCCATAGAAAATGATTCTTATTAAAGAGGCAGTCGACAAATCATCAGTTGCACAGAACAAATAAACAACATATTTTTAATCCTATGTAACTGTTGAGTATCATGACAACATCAGACGTACTTCAAAACAAAGAAAAACATCATGCATTTTAATTAAATGAGCGTCTATCTAACTTAATCTTTATTCTCTAATCGTATCTAACTTACTCACTCCGCGGGGATTGATTGGTATATATACTCACATTATTTTGTTTCCATAATGACAGATTCTAAACCTAAAACATACTAATATGAAAGAGGTGAGCGATCACATAAATTTTCCTAAAAAATATCAAGTGGACCGACCATGGCTTAAAAGGGTGATCAAAACATGAATTTCATATCCCAGAGTTTTGGATACTATAAAGGTGCAATTTATCAATATTGACTACTCGGCGGCTTAATCAGCACAAGCTTCTTCCTTTCTGTTTGACATCACTTAAATAATTATACCATTGTTTTTTCTGGTACATAGATGGCCAGGATTCAAACCAATGTTGTCAGAAGGAGAATAAGGATTGTAACTCAACTCATATGAGCTATGAATATACAAAAATAAATCATAAATATTAAGATCCAATGCATAATACAGCTAAAAATAGGTTCATATGTCATAAAATGACTTCAACTACCTTCATCTGAATCCATTTTTTCTTCAAATTCTAAACAGAACAATTTACAAGTCCAAAATGGAAGCAAGTACAGAAGAAAATATCAAGAGAAGTTATAAAACAGAATAGAGAAGGCAATGACCAACGACATTGAAGGCAGCACCAGTGAGTATTAAGCAAGTGTTGACTATAGCAACACGAGTGCTGCCTTGGCAGACAAGGATGATAATGGGAGTATTGAGCATCATAGTACAGAGCTGTTTGGTTCTTGTTTTAAACTACAATTGGGAACCCTAGGGGAAGAGAGGGCCATCTTTTTTTTAAATTTCTAAACTAGGTCATCAGAGACCCAACTCGAAAAATCCTTATGAGTCGGGTAACTTGAACCCCAGGCTCGGCCCAAACAGATTAACACGGTGCACGAGCAGAGGCATTATCAGCATTGGTCCAAACTTAAAACAATCATTACTTTCAAAATATTTTTACATGACTAAAGAAGATTAGGATTGAAGCTAAGACTTTTTTAACTGTAGGGTACTTACCTAAGTTTTGAATGTTGCGTATTAGAAAACTCTGGTATATCGTGTATCAGGATATCTTTAACGGCAGCTCAACAATCAAATAAATCATTATACTAAGTTGGCCTTTTTTAAATTAGGCGATATCATATATCAATTATAAGAATAGAGTTTGCAGGTCTTGTTTGACCAATAGGAAGGGGTTAATATTCTTCCAAAAAACTACATTGGTTAAGTAACTAATACTATAAAAGAAACAACAAACTGAACACACACCATCAATCAGCTAACTACTTGTAATGGAAATTAAATTTATCGATATAAGAAATTCATTTAAGCTTGGTTTCATCACCTTGCACAACAAAATTTCAAAACTCAGAAAATGTTGAGACAGTAAAAATATTCTGACCTGAAAAAGTGGATGAAATTTCCCAGAGCACGCTTTGACAACCTCCTGTCCAACAATTCCACCAAACATAGCAGCCATAGGATTCAATACTGCCCTAGCACCAAAGGCAAAGCTTCTCAAAAGTTTTGGATTAATATCTTCTAATTTCCCATCACTAGTGTTGTCATTAATTTCACTGACAACAGATATAAGCTTCTGTGCATCCTCCTCCGAACCAGCAACAGGTAAGCGACCTAGCTCAGAGATGAATTTATCCAAACCTTGGAATGCTAAGTGAAGGAGAGGTGGGCGGTCAAACTTAGAAAAATCACTCAGAAGAAAATCACCAGGATCACTGAGTGCTTCCCTCAATGACTTAAAGTTCAATACCTTTGATTGTTTGACCTGTGTAACAATACCACCTTTCTCATACATACCATAATTTGTAGTGTCTTCTTCGAGAGCAAACGAATATGCTCTAGCATTTTTAATCTTTCTAGGCTTTCCATCATTCAATTCTTTCATACCATGAATTTCAGAGAATACGACAAGATCTCCGTCCTGAAACTCAAGCCTCTCATCATCAACACATGATACTAGAGCAGGGTTGTCGTTGCTTATGGATGCAATTATGCCACTGTGGGGCTCTTCTCCATCAACATCAACAACAGTAAACTCAGGCCCAAAATCACAGAACACGGAACCGAAAAGGCCTCTAACTTCAGTTTTAATAAAGGCAATAGGAGGCTGATGACTGCGGCAATAATCATTGAACTCACAGGCTTTCTCAAGACCGATATCAGTAAAAACAACAGCCTACAAATTAGTGAATAAAAACAGTAAATATACGATCAAACTAAACTTCAATAAAAATGAATTTATAGTTGAAAATATGAAGAATCCAATTTATTTACACCATTACAAAACAAATATAAAAAATCTCAACACCAAATTACTTTTACTAATAAAAAATTATAATATAAATGCTATTAAATAACAATAATCACCATTACTAGTAACCACATTTGCAGTATTCAAAATCTATGCACATAAGAATTAATAAGCGAAACACTATTCTGTTATGAAAGTGAAACGACTGGAACTTCTAGTTATTAACAAAGCATGACATGTCAACCATAAAAAAAAATACATTGTAATAGAAAATAACATGAAATACACTTTTAAAGAAAGATTAGACAGCATAAGTAGGTACTTGAAAATTAGAAAGGTGCTCTTTCGTCAGAGGAGTAGTCAAACTTTGAACAACCACAGCATTGTTGAGCTCCTGTAGCTTACTAACAGAAGATGTTGCCCTGTTTTTACCAACATCATTCTCTGAAAACACAAAGTTACTGGATAGATCCCACAGCTCCACATTCCCCTCATCATGCAAGGTCACAGATTTGACACCAGCAAGAATGAGATTCTTCGCTGTAAGAAGTAAACTTCATTAGAAATCCAAAACATGATTTAAAATTTCAGAGCTGAGACTAACTTCAACCTAAATACCAATACCATTAAATAAAAAATCAAACCACACAACAAAATGTACGGTTGAAATTACATAATTAAGTGATCTCTCAATAAATTAATCCAACTTATAGATTACAAATCTATAGAATAAATTACAATAGCGATTCGATCAGATGATAATCAAACGATTTCTTAACATCGGCCGAAAACACCAAGGATTTTGCCACATCACAGGATGCGACAAACCCTCAACTGCGATTGCAATTTAAAGATTGCTGGTGATCATTTTCATGATAAATCTATCATAAGCAACAACAAAACTACGAGAATACAAACAGGGACGGTCACATCACTCTGCCTACAGTTTTTAGATGGCAGTGGAGAGATAAGGATAAAATTACCAAATCTACTAACATAAATCCCATTATTTATCAACTTAACGATCTCTTCTGCAAAAAACATCAAGCAGAAAGCTCAAATAAAACTAATATTAACAGAGTTTTACCATCAACTGAGGCATCACAAATAGGATAAAATCTAAATAAATCTCAATTCAAGAAAAAACCCAACTAATATTAAAGAAAGCAAAGTGTTCAAAAATTTTACCAATCTCGACGCCAAGACCTTGCATCCCGGAGACCAGGACGTTGGAGCCAAAAAGCCTCCGCATGGTCTCTCGACCATACACGGCGAGCTGACGGCTGTGGAGATCCTCATCGATGTCCGGCGGATTAGAGTCGCCCAAAGCCATGGCCGACACTCCCTCACTCGTGTTCCCGCTTTCGCTACTGATGTTGTTGTTGAAGCTCCGAACGGTGTTATCGTCGCTTTTCACCGTGGAATCGGCGGTTCCGGCGGCGATCCGATTCTTCTTAGGAAAACTGCTGCTGCAAATGTCGCTGTTGTCGGTCTCCTCTTCTACTGCAACCAGTACTTCGCAAGGTCTCTTAGTTGGAAGCATATAGTACAGTAAGCTGCTGAACACGCGACGCAACGCGATCGTGAGGACGACGACAAGAACAACAAAAGAAACGAACAATAACGGAGAATTAACAGCGCGATGATCGCGAAGAGGATCGAAGTCAAAAGCAAGATACACAAACCGCGAAACCAGTAACGGAATCACGGCGAGGAAAAACCCTAACCCTAGCTCACGTAGCATGAGCACAATTATTAGTTCCGTAATTCTATTTGTAACTGTAATTGTTCGAGTAAGAAAGAGTTAATCGAAGGAGATTAACGAAGAGAGAAGCAACGTACCGATTGGAACTTCGGTGCGAAGGAAGAAAGAGAATGGAACCTGATTGGATGCAGAGAATCGGAGAGAAAGTGTTCGCTTCGTTTCGTTTAGTTTGTTTTTATTCTGGTTAAAGGAGTTTGGGATTTTATTGAGAGAGAGAGAGAGGGGTATTTATGGATTTGCAAAAGAAGCGAATGCGATGCTACTATTCTAGGGTTTCGCTTCGAGTGAGGACATGACAGGTGCTACTCCATTTTTTCTCTCTTCCCAGAGAGAGAGATGAGAGAGGAAAGAGAAGAGGGAGCGAGTAGCGTGAAGTGAAAGATAAAAAGTCATAGAGCGAAACAGAGGACTCTTGAATGATTGACACGTCGCTGTTTTGGGTTGTCGTTTTGTATCGACGGCACTCGCATTGGGTTGTACCGCGCATACCGTGCTCCAGCAGGCAGTGGATTCAGTGTAGGAAAGATCTAGAACAAGCTAGAAATAATGGAAAAGCCGAAAGGGAAAGAGAAGTTCTGTGCTGTTACATTTGTTGATTCTGCCTCAGTTGTTTGTCTGGACAAAATATTATTTTATGGACATAATTCATATTTTTGGACAAAACATATCCTGTATATGTAATATTCGAAGTTGTTTACGTGGTTTTCTCTTATTGGTAATAATCACATAATAAATGTTAACATTAATTAAATAATTAGATGTATTAAGAAAACCTTAATTATGAATGCAGAAAGACAATAAATATCTCTAACCAACAGTTTCTTTTTTTATAAAACAGTGGGCCAGAAGAAGCGAGAGGGATTCCAATTTAAGCTTGCGGAGTATTTTACAGTTTTACTTTTCATATATATCTTTAGTAAATTGTATATTAAATTATTGATTATGCTTAATTTAAATAATATTATCAAATAAAAATACACGGAATTAAAAAACTAAGGATTTTATTATATTTTATGTTAACTATATAATTTTTAATTTATTATATAATTATTAGGATAATATAAATTAATAGCTATAAAATAATTAATTTGATGCTTTAAGAAATTATGCAAAATAAAAATAACAATAAAATGTTACTCGTATAGAATTAAAATGGATATTTTTCAATGATTTGGAATTTTTTTCACGTAAACAATGGACTGCTTTTTCTTGCACCTTTTCATATTTTTTTCCTGCATTTATAGTAAAAATATTATTTTATTTTCTTCATTTTATTTTAATAATTACATTCTCTTTCACCTTTTCATATTTTAAATTCTATAATTCAGAATATAATTTTTGGTATTTTAAAATGTAAACGATAAAAAAATTGTATTATTTAAAATATAAATTTTAAAATAATATTTTAGTATTTCAAATTATGAAGGTGCGGAAAGAAAAGTATGGAGGTGCAAGAAGAAGTGGGAAAATTATGGAATGGGAAGGTAGTGGATTTTCTATTTTGGACCCATGAATGGAGTAATTGGGCTCACCAGCTATTTCTTCCCCCGGCTCATAATGTCTTCATGCATCTCAATGAAAATTTATTCATGAATAGTATATTATAGATAGCAAAATATGTATTTTTAAATTTTATATTTTAAAAATATAAAATATTAATTATTTATAATTTTTTAACATGTCATTTTTACGAAGAAACTATATTATAGGCTTTCCTTTTACAAAATAAAAAAGCAAAATAAAAAGTATAGGCTTTCATTTTACAAAAGCATATGGTGTGATTATCATATTTATGGTTTCATTTGATTTATATATTTTGATTCTACGAAAAAGACTTAATTTGTATTGAACTATTTATTTTAAAAATAAGTATAATCAGGGTCTACGGATTTTTTTTTTTTTATACTCAAAATTCTTAAAATACAGTTTTTATTGATTTTGAAGTGTTTCTTATAAAATTTGCATATGAAATGGTAAGAATCATATAAAATAGTTATATAAGTAGGAGTGGTATAAGAAAAATGGTACTTAAATATTTTAAAATATTTTATTATTAAAGTGAAAAGTTCATATAATTAAAAAAATCTATTTAGGTTTTTTTTTTATAAAACTATTATCTCTTTACAGATTTTTTTCTTTGATTTTGATTCTATTTTTTAATTAGACTGATGATTAAAGCTCATCATTGGACTCGTGCCACCATTTAGAACAAGACTATCTCAGAAATTGATTTGAGTAAGTTAATTTCTACTCTTATCTCCTTTGGAGTCAAATTGAGTTTTGTTTACCTAGGTAGATTGTGGTTGCATGTAATGTTTCTATCATCAAAATTAGTTTTTTTTTTTTAATTCATCACTCTAGTGATTTGTTTTGATAGTTGATTAGGACTATATGGTGCAAGTTAGGATATTCGTGTGTTGTTTCATATGAATTGGAATTGGAGCTCTTTGAGTGTTTCTCCTTCTGTTAAGGTAAGGAAAACTAGTTACATGTGTTTATGATGTGCACTGTTTGTGGATTTAATAAGGAGGTATCCTACTGGTTCATTGAAATCATATAGATAAAGATTATCAAATAGTGAGAGTCAAATAAGGTTCATATAATTGCGTCATAATGTAAAAAATATCTTATAGTACCGGATAATATAGATTAACCCTGTCATATGAAGATTCTTTGTGTTGTGATTGTGTAGACTCACATTAGAAGGTAGCATGACACGTGTAAACCTCTAATTTTTATTCAATGCACAAGTCTTCTAAAAGTAGAATCCAATATCTATGTATGTGAATCAATGTATGACATAAGTTATTGTAGAGAAGTGATAATTGTTATGTGATGTATGAGATGAATTATGAAAGACTGATAGATATAGTTTGACTAAGATCAAAATCTAACTTTATGATTATATATTTTAAATTCTCTATCCTACCATTTTTTTTGTTTACCATTTGTTTTTTCTTAAATCTGCAATGATCGTGCATTAAACATGATAAGAGTGTTGGAACTTCTCAATTAGTAGATGAAAAGCATAATTATCTTTGAATATGTTTTTCTTTTGTATTTATGTTGTTATTGTAAAATCTATGTAAAGAAAGATATATTTAAACTACTATATGAATGTGATATGGGTATGTTATATATATATATATATAT
>Ga0123340_1006540_pt1 | contig 11133 bp, 5 predicted proteins | sample SirMexnodulemix_FD_89961 | JGI IMG/M metagenome (GOLD analysis project Ga0123340, IMG submission 89961) | Root nodule microbial communities of legume samples collected from Mexico - Siratro Mexico nodule mix | ecosystem: Host-associated > Plants > Roots > Nodule | place: Mexico: Nepantla... | reverse complement strand
TTTCATCACATTTCACGTATTTACAATATATGCATTTACTATATTATGTAAGATATTTATGGATTATTTGAATTAGTTAAAACTTAATATTAATAATCTCAAAAATATTATTATATTTTTTATCTGCGAACACATTAATCAGAAAAAAGAGAAGTTTGCACTAGCAGAAAAGAAAAGGAATAAAAGAAGGAAAAGGGTGTTATTGGATCAAATATAAGACGGTTAACTAAAAGAAGAAAAGAAAAAAACTTGATGCCTACAATAGAATTATGTTAACTCATGATTAGTGTTACTTTTCATAACCCAAAATTATGGGTATATGTCCTAATCAAACATCCATTTCATGATCGACAAGCGATTAACAGGAAATTAAGCCACTCATTGCCACTCATCAATATCTAAATTTTCAATTCTAATATTGAAAAATACAATCTCAAGATAGTAAAATTTGACAATTACCTTTAAAGTAAAACAATTTTTAAGAAATCCAATTTTTACAATTAAACATAATATATAAAAGTAAACTTGTACATTTTTTTTTTAGTTTGAATCATGATCACATCACCTAATTGTATAAAGTGAAGTACTGTATACATATTTTTAATTATTAATATAAATAAAAAACTAATTGAAAATGCAAAGTTCAAATTCAAAATGAAAGTCTAAACTAAAAAAATAAGCAACTTCAAATCTTAAAGTTGAATTTGAAATAAACAACAAAAAACAGAAAGATAACTTGAAGGATAAATACGAAAAACTAAAAACAAATAATCAAGTAAGTAATTATGAAAAGAATAGGAAATACTTAATAAACTGAAATAATAGACATAATGAACAAATACACAAACATCAATTTTTCATTAACCTTTTTTCTTTTTTCTATTTGACGTTTCGCAAATTATTAATGATTTACGTTTACTTTTTTCATTTTCATAAGATTACATCAAATTTTTAGTTAATAAATTTTTTTTGGTAATTATTATTTTTTATTAAAATCGAGATATTGTATGCGGATTATATTATCTATAGTGAATTTATCTTTATATATAAAAAAGTTGCATTCATAAAATGATTTTCTCTCTAAAACTTTCTACATTTTTTAAAGTACATATCTCTTAATTCAATTTTCATTTTATTATTTTCAATAAAAACTTTTACTTCTACCTTTTTATAATAATTTTTTCAATTCTTTAAAATACTTACTTTTCATTTGACTTTTTCAAATAATTATTTACAATTTTATTAAACTCAAAATCTTATTTCTTCTTTTCTTAAAGTTTGATATGTCAAAATTAAAGTGAGGATCTTCAGCTAAAAAAGATTTTTTAGGATTAAATTTTTCTTTTATGTCTTTGATTAGATTTTTACTGTGATCACTTTTATTCGAAAAGTAGTTGTTACCATCATATTTGCGATAGAAGAAGGAGGAAGATATCCTTCCTCTAAATAATCCTTTTTTAGAGAGAAAGTGTTAGTATAAGTCTTTAGAAAAAATCTTTTTGACACTAATAACCTCCTTACTTACAAGGGAGCTACCATCATAATAGGAATAAGAAAAAGAAAAAAGATAAAAAGATAATGGAAGGAAGGTATATAAAAAAAGGAACAAATGAAGAATAAACAAACAAAGACCGGAAAATACAACAAAGAAAGAAAATCTTCTATATTACTCGAATTCTTTAAGAGGTGTAAAAATGAAACTTGAATCTTTAGTATTAAATGTGTTTCGAGCAAAATAACCTAATGTTTTTAAAAAATCACTTCTTAGATAATATATTGTATGAAATGAAATGATTGTTGTCAAAATGTCATGAAATTTGAAAAGCTTCAAAACCACTTATTAATGAAAAAAACACTAATATTAAAAACAGTAAAAATAATTACTTATAAGTGTATGAGTTTTTACATGAAAAAATAAATTTAAACAAAACAACCATGATAAATTGATTTAATCAAACTCATTCATCTTTGAAATGCAAATCTAATAATTCACCTTCTTATATAAAATAATTACTTGGATTTAGAGTTTAAAAACTTAAGTACGTATTCAACTTAAACATAGTCAGATGAACACATATATCAATTGTTATAAATTGTACAATTGTTCGGTATTCAAAAACTCAAATAATAAATTAATAGATAAGAATTGAAAGTTAATATTCAAGTTACTTATTTAAAATTAAACTTATTTTATAGTATTTAACTTTATTACCGTATATCAAAAACTTGTAAATACATACTATTTTTCATCATTTATTATTATTATTATTATTATACTTGATGATTTATATGACTTCACTGTTAGAAAGATTTTAATAGATGAAGTTTCCTTCAATTTTCAGCAACTAATCGAAGCTAATTTTTAAATAATCCATAAACTTTATTCCTTCAAAACCTCGTCCAAAGCAATGCCCCTTCTTTTATTACACATAATTTTGTTGAAGTGTGGGAGTGTTCATTGGCGTGACATTTGGCGTGCAATAATGCATTCTAACTTGATGCTTTCACTCGTGGGTATTGGTCAAATTAGAAATACTTGGACTGTATTTGATTAATTGGTCCATTGGCTATATATGTTCGCCCCACTTTCCTCGTGCTCTTCCAATCAGCCAAATTCAACCTATCTAGCTGGCTACTTAAACCCGACCCTCCTGGAACTAATCATGTTGATAAGATTGATCATTAATGCCCAAAGACAATGGAAAAGGTCACTGCCACTTCAGTCCCTACCCATGTAATCAAAGTCTAACATATCCTCCACTTTGCATTTGTGCACTATTACCAAAGTTAATGGTCCATCAACAACGACAACAACTATGCCTCATCTATGTATACACTTAATAAGGACTATGGTCCCCACTAATTAATTATCTTCAAGGAACAAATGCACCAATTTGGAATTGCGTGACCCAAATTTTATTCAAACTTCCCATCAACTTTAATCTCTAGTTTCACATTTGGTTCGTTTCGGACTATACCTTTCAATCTCCTTTACTGCTTTTGTTGGAGGTTTAGCCTCACATACGTATGAAAAAAAATTGGACCTTTTTAACTTTCAAGGGACCACATGCAATGCAAACATGTTACTATATTTATAATCATTAACATTAATAATTTCTATAAGTGACATCGCCCCCAACTAATTGCCTTACCCTTTTGCCTACAGGTGCTTTTAATTATGTTTTGAAATTTCATAAAGTTATCTGAAATTCCGATGGCATATGCATGGTGTCTCAATTAAGACTGGTCAAAGAATTTAATTTTCTGGTTAATAATTTCCTTTTGTAATTTAAAAACTAACTAGATTTGTTTTGAAGTGTGTGTGTGTGTATATATATATATATATATATATATTAATTGAGTAGGTGTTGTTGTTTATTAGTCTCGGTGTGCGATAAACTGTGCAGGATCCGTATCAAAGATAATAGATTGCGTACATCGTTCTTGGCCTCTTGTTAACAAGTTGTTTTTGGAATACATCAATGCTGCAATGAACTATTGCAAATTACAATCTGGAACGGTCTCTCTGATCTCATACAAAAGACAATGTATAGTAAAACCAATCATCGCATCTCTATGACAAAACCATGTTCGCTTGCTTTGTTCCTCCAAATCAGTTAAAAACAATTCTTAATAACATCCTTTTGAATGCACTTTTTAAATATACTTATAATATGAACAAAATATACATATAGTACCACAAGTATTATTGATGTTGTTGTTCTCCAGTCAAATATGTAAACAGTCATGAACTCAATTCTCAAAGGGTAGGATAGATCTTGCAAAACCAAGTTGGTGTGGAATTTTACTTGGGGAAAGAGAAACCCCCAGAAAGGGAAAATGTTAAAGATTCTGTGCTCACATATTGTGTGTATGTATGTTGTATTATTATTATTATTATTATTGTTACGAGTGTTTTGGTTTCTCTCTGGGAGTGCCTACCCTAGTTTCCTTAAATATCTCATGTACTTTGTCTTGTTCTCCATCTCTTCCCTGAAATAAACAACGACATGGCATGCAGATTCCTCACCACCCCAGCCTGTATCTTCCTTCATATTTAAGGATTCCTGCACTAGGCCAAGCAACATCTTTGCGCCAGTAAAATAAAATTTCAGGTTTCGGCATTTACATGTAAGCGAGTCGATCTCATCATTTGCAGACCCTGCACCTGCAATTTTCAAGTTTCCAGCTTCTGGGAATTAATTGCACTCCATGTGTGTGTGTACCATTTTTTTTTTTTTTGGTGGACCGTCCGATCCATATGAATGACATTATGGAGAATATTTAAGCACGTATATGTGTGTGTGTATGTATATATATATATACCTGGAGTAAGATGACACAGTGATGGTTGTTTGTATTAGAGAATTAATAATGAAGGAAAAGGCCAAAGGAGGGTCTATAATTATGGGCGTGACTCTAACATGTACTTAAACTAAAACAACACACAGTTCAACCTTTGGTGGAGCAGAAAAGGGTGTCTGAATCTACCTGGAAATTGAGGTGAGTTTTGTCTTCAAGTCATGGAAAAGACGCAATCTAACTAAAGAAGCCAATAAATATGATGCAATAGAAGCATATTTTAATGGAAGGGTGCATGGGGTAGACAGCCAAGGGACCGGATGAGTAAACAAATAGAGAGTGTGTTGGTGTCAAGTGTGAGGAGGGGATTCAAACACGCTTACACAAAGAGCCTTTTTCTGTCTTCTCTTATTGGACAAATCTTATCCCATCTTCGTGTTTATTGGTATCACAAACCCTCATTCTTTTTCTGCTTCTTAATTTTCATGTATAATTTCCTATCATTCAAACCCAAATAATGCACTCTTGCACGTGACGTAAACACTATTCTTTCTCATCTCAACATAATGCCACATTTTTGAGATACCTCAATGCATTACACCTATATCTGCGCATACACATGCCCATCATAAGGATACAAAAACCAAACATGGACCACTCTCTTTGCCTCTCACTTATTTTCCCCTCTCCATCATCAAACGCCACCCTTTCATCCATCTCAACCACAAAACATTAACTCATTCCACACTCAATTTTAAATTTAACCCTTTTCACCTATTCCGTGTCGACGCTTTTACATTTTTACCTTAGCCCAAAACTTCAATGAGCTTCGTTCATTTGTCAAACAAAGAAAACACAAGGAGAATTAAATTATCACCCGACACTTCTAATTATTATATTTAAAGCAAGAGCATCTTCAAAACCACAATTCAATGAGTCTCTATCTCTCTTTTGTTCTCACACAAAATTCAACAGCATTCACTAATTTCTGTTCAAACCGTAGATTATGACTTTAATTCTTATTTTTTATTTTACTTGATTCTATCTTGTAATCCTTTTACTCACACACAAACAAGGTTGTAGTTATTTCTATGAACAATCACAATTCATTCCATTCTGATATTCTAAGTTGCTTAAAATAGCTCCTGAAAAACTACATTAGAACTGTTCTAATTTAAGAAATCAAAGCTGGAATTTTTTTACGAAAAAATTAACACTTTTACCATTTTCAGTGACCCTTTATCGTGATTTCAGTAAAGAACTAGTTTTTTAATGAACAGTTTTACGTCGGTCATCAGCTGATAATCAAATAAAGTGAAAAGTGTTTAATAAAATTGAGGCAAAATGGAAAATGGAATTGGGTGCAGAAATAATTAAATGAGTAAAGAGTAAAATAGGTAACTAGGCCGGCATGGGATTGAGAAAAAAAAAGAAGCATGGGAGAGTGAGGGAGCATATTGAGATTATGATGATTACTTAGTCTGGGAATGAAGAAGAGGAAGGGACCCATCTTTTCTTATACTTGATTTGTTTGCCAATTTAGTAACATGGGATGTCCCTAATTCCACGAAATTACCCACCTCTACAATCTCTCTTTCTTTCTCACCATTCATAGACATAAATGTTCGCCCCAATTCAGTAACAAATCACTTTTATAATAATCTCACTATTCTCACCTAGCTCTCTCTCCGCATATATATACCTTTCCATCAACTTATTCAACCATCATCACCAACACCACTCACACAAATTTTACAAAGCGAATTATGGATTTACAATTAGAGTGGAAAAAAATATAAACATAAAGAAAGTGAAAAATGTTGTTTTCATTAATTTAAAAATATGTGTAAATCAAAATACGACTATAAATAGTTGTCAAGAATATCAACTATTTAATGGAAAATAAGTTATCATTGTCGATCCTTCGTCGGGATATTGTAATGTACTTTCTGAATAAAAAAATGTGATGTACTTTTTCGATGTAGTAACGCATTTCGCACGTAACTTGAACCATTAAGTATTACGTGTATGGTGGGGGTATTTTTAGATTTTACTAAAATATAAAGAGTAATTAAAAACAATAAGTATTAGTTTAAAGTAAATGCATATAATCCACTTTAAAAAAATTTGAGATGATAACCATAACTTTTATAATTTTAATAAAATATTCTTAATTAAAACACCAAGCGTGATTAAAATATTGACTTTACATAACTTTTCTGCACTTTTTAATTAGAAATAATAAGTAAACAAAAACTTGTCTTTCTTGAAAGTGGATATTTTTGTGGAATTATTGTATATTGGGAGATAATTTTTGTTTTTCTCTTTCTCTCTCTTTGTCATATCTTGGGTAGCTAGCTCCATCAAATAGTTCCCACAGTTCCCACATCAAACCATAATCATCACGCCTCTTTCAAAACCCTTCCTTTTTCTCTTTCTCCTTCTCACAAAATCCTCAATTCCCCATCACTCTTTTCTCTCTCAGTGGAGAGAGAAGTGAACAACGTAGAAAATGTCGATAAACCACTACTCCATGGACCTTCCCGAAACAACACTGTGGTGGCCCCAACAACAACAGCAACACCCCATCTTAATGGAACCAACCCCAAACCCCTCCTCAGACCCTCTGCGTCTCAACCTCAACCACCAAAACGACGACGTCGAAGAAGACGAAGAAGAGGACCAAACAACAACCACTACACAGCAAGAAGAAACGGAAGACGAGAAGGAACCCATGTTCGAGAAGCCTCTAACTCCCAGCGATGTGGGGAAGCTCAACCGCCTCGTGATACCGAAGCAGCACGCTGAGAAGTACTTCCCGCTCGGTGGTGGCGGTGGCGGTGGCGGCGACTCGGGCGAGTGCAAGGGGCTCCTATTGAGTTTCGAGGACGAGTCGGGTAAGTGCTGGCGGTTCCGCTACTCCTACTGGAACAGCAGCCAGAGCTACGTGCTCACCAAAGGGTGGAGCCGCTACGTCAAGGACAAGCGCCTCGACGCCGGCGACGTCGTCTTGTTTGAGCGCCACCGCGCCGATGCTCACCGCCTCTTTATCGGATGGAGGCGCCGGCGACACGGCGAGACGTCGCCGGTGCACGTTAGCAGCAGGGCGGTGGGGCACGGGAATAGTAAGAATGAGGGTGGTGCTACCGGGGGTGGTCTCGGGTGGACCAGAGGGTTCTATTCTGCGCATCCTTATCCTACGCATCAGCAGCTCCTGCATAATCATCAGCCCTTCCCATACCAATATGACTGTCTTCATGCAGGTTGCTCTATCTCTTCAGCACAAATAAATATTTTATCTCTTTAATTTCTTCCTATTTCTCTACTTCACAAAATCAATCATTTTATCTTTGCTTTCTTCACTTTCACCTATTTTACCTTTTTTAATACTTTTTCTCATCCCCTTTTCCGCCATTCAGGTTTTGCCTAATAAATACTATAATCATATTTAAATTTAAAAAAAATATATTATCTTATTATCTAACACTTTTTTTTTTATCTTTCACATATTAGATTTTTCTTTGAGGTATATCTCTCTTACCTTATTTTAATAAATGATAAATATATGGTAAACAACATTTAATACTTCATTAATATTGTCAAGAACAATCAAACATTTTACACTGAAACATCAAACAACATAAAAATGTAACACTATATATCCTTTGCATTTTTAAGTGAAGAAAGAATGTAAATTGTATTTGTAAATTTAATTCATCCCTTGCATAAGTTTTTATCGTACCCTATCCTTTCACAAATAATACTACCTCTTTTTGTGATTTCCTCGGGTACAATATTCTTTCACTTGATTTTTCGTTTTGGGGGTTATTTTTCCTATTTTGAAGTGTATTTGCTTCTTTGATTATGTGAATAAAGAAAGAAATAAAAAAGGACAAGATGATGAAATAATTACATTCTTGTGGAAGTGCGTGAAGTTTACCTTCCAATTAATTGGGAGAAATGTGGTTTTATATCGGGATTTGCGAGAAGCCGAATTATTTTGTTTAGATTGGTGAAACCCACGTGAAGCATACGCGCCGATTGTCGTTGAATATATTTTTTGAAAAGTTGGAGGTTGAGAAAACCATGCGGTGGCGTTTAATCCGTTTCTCCTGATGTTGATCCAATTTTGTGTGGCGTAAGATTTATTTAATGAATTGAATGTTATTTTGATGAAGAATGCACGTGTTGCAATGTTACAGGAAGAGGAGGGTCCCAAGGTCAGAGAGAAAGGACGAGAGAAGAGGGAAAGAGTGGGAGTTCGAGTTCTAGTTCAAGGGTACTTAGGCTGTTTGGGGTGAACATGGAATACGAAGCTGAACATGATTCTGGACCCTCCACACCCCAATGCTCCTACAATAGTGCCAACATGCCCTCCACACAGGGGGCACAAACCCTTCACCATTTCTACCATCATCACCAACCTTCTCCCCATCCCCCTCAACCTCATCACATGCTACGTCACCAACCATACTACTACTAGCATATATGCATATGCATATCAATCTGCCACCCCCTCCATTAATTTCTTTTTCTTTTTCTTTTTTTTTTTGCCTCCCTCAAGTGTAAGATATATAACTATATATGTATCCACTTGATTAGTTAATATAAACTATTGCTCATTAATCGCTCCCTCGTCAGAATCTTTCTTGTGGTTCATGCACGCAACTGCAACTTGTTTCTTTATTTTTATGGGGTCTTCGTCTTCTCTATTTTCAACCACTCGCCATCGGTTTATGCCAGAAGGGACATTTCTCTTGTGGCACTTCATTTTAGGCAAGGGAATATTAAATTAACTACGTACAAATTGTTGCTACCTACACTTCAAGAACATTGTCCATTTGCATATTCAAACTGTGCCCACCTCATCAGATTTTGGGTAGTGGGTTTGTGTTGAAGCTTCAACGAAAATATGAAATTTCTAGTAAGATTTAATCCTATAGACAAATAGCTTCTTTTATCTAAATCTATATTATTTTAATTACTTGATGATGCAAATGATTAGTCCAAATTGAACACAACCAAGGAATTTATGATCTTGTGAGGGAGAGAAACTGCTTGTCAATTTTTGTAATTACATCAATTAGTTTAATGAATGAAGGTATTTCAATCCTACTCTTATAGTTCTTTATTCAATGTATACTGTAATGGAGTAATATAATGTTTGGTTAATTAAGTTCAGATATACGTTGACTTACGATGAACCTCGAAGAAGAAAACTTTTTCTTCTCCGCTTTGGAGCATGTCCTAATTAATGTTAATCACTTTAATTGTCTGGGCTTAGCAAAGTTAATAACATTATCCGATTAATTTTAACAACTAATAATGAGTTTTATGATTAATGCTACTTTAAAAATAACATTTTAATACCTCGAGTCTACGTATTCATTGATAGATTGATTCCCCTTATAATTTTGGTAGTGATGGTTTCCTTTTACCCCGACAAGTTAACTTAGCTCTTTGTCATGTTTGTGGCATCATCTTGCACCACTTATCTCTCTTTTAATAAATTTTGTTTTATTTTCTGAGTCAAAAAAGGATTCGGTTTTCTCTTTACCAGTATGAGAGTGATGACCGGCGTTTTTTATTTTTATTTTTATTTTTATTTTTTTTATTATTAAGGTCTAAAATATGAAAACCCGTTTTGTGATATGTATTTTTATCTGTACAGGTTTTTCTTTTCTCCTAGTAACACTAGTACAAAATTGATTTTTAACTTCTTTTATTTTTTAATAACGAGATCGAATTTAAACTCAATAATAAGTGTACTATGTAATTCTTATATCATATAAAACACATATTATATTGGTGGTTGTGGGAATTGATGTAATACCTGTCTATTTAGAAAAATGACATTTCATTATAGATTTTAGTATAAGAAAAATATACGTTGAATTGATTTGGTATCTTATCTTTAAATTTGTATAGGATTAGATATATTGTTGGATTGAATTGGTTCGAGGATGTGAATATATATGATGTATGATTGGTTGGATGATGAATAATAGATTATATAATGTTAATATATTATGATTGAAATGAAGACATAGTATTTTTAAGAAAAAAATATTCCTGTCGAGATATTAATTAGGATATGCATTGTTATTGAAATTTGTTCAGAAGAAGATATCCTGACTCTACTGATAGTTTAGAATCATATAGAGAAAGAGTGTCAAGTGGTGGAGTCGGAGGAGGTTCATATGGATAATTGTTGTTTGAAATATAGTCTGTAGAGAATATCATATGGGTTAACCCTATCATACAAGGATGATTGATCACGTTAGAATTGTGTGATACAACTGGAAGTTAGTTGTATAACAGGTGTAATATCTGAGTCTATCTCAATGTATAATCTTTTAGAATTAGAGTCAATTATCTATGTAATTGAGTCACTGTCATGATGTGAAAATGTATTTTCTATATTGATGTTTAAACAAAAAATAATATGAGAGTTCTAAATATATCATACCTTGTTGATATAGAATTCTATACTTATGTTATGTTATTTTAAAGCATCTTTGGTTTATTTTTGTTGTTTGTGCTTGTGTTATGTATTTAACTATAATGATGATACACGTGAAGATGATTTAACAAGTGATAAGATTCCATAATAAACTATTTGAGTGCTTTTGACTATGAGATCTTATGGTATGTGTTTTTTATTAAAGTGGTAGTAAGTATTTTATACATTTATGTCGTACATTATTTTTATATCAATAATATTTTTATTTATTTGTTAAGGATATAAGATAATACTGCATATTATTTATGCATATAAATTTGAACTCGATTTTTATATCCACATATTGAATTTTTTAAATAATATATATA
>Ga0123340_1006536_pt1 | contig 11135 bp, 6 predicted proteins | sample SirMexnodulemix_FD_89961 | JGI IMG/M metagenome (GOLD analysis project Ga0123340, IMG submission 89961) | Root nodule microbial communities of legume samples collected from Mexico - Siratro Mexico nodule mix | ecosystem: Host-associated > Plants > Roots > Nodule | place: Mexico: Nepantla... | reverse complement strand
ATAAATAAAAAAATATATATATATATATATATATATATATATATATATGAACTTTTAAATTAAACCTTTGATATATTTTAAAAATTACAATATAATTATATTTATCCGTGTAAATAATATAATCATAACATATTTCCACATATACACAAACATTGTATAAAAGGATAAGTTAGCAAAATAAAATTTTAATATAAGAAAAATGTATATAAAAAAATATTTTGATTAACAATCCAAAAATAATTCAATTTCATCAAATATACAAAAATCATATAAACTACACATGAATTTGTACACCAAAGGAGATTCAACAAATGAAATATTAATTAACATCTTCTGAAAGATTCGTATAAAGTATATCCTTTAAGAGACTAATATCAAACTAAGACTTATATCAACAAGCGAATCTAAAAGTAATAGATCAAGGTAATTTCATTACAACACAAGTCGCACATCTATACTTCTCATAGTGTGTAAGAACTCTCCAACAACTTCTCACCACTTGATATCTTAGTCTACGTGACTTAGAGTACCAATGAAACAAGGGGATTTCTTTTTTAATATATGTGTTTTTACTTAATACGTAACTCAAACAATGATTCACATATCATCCTAGATTCGTGATCCCAAATTCATACAATTATTATCATTCTCAACAACCATTTTCAAACAACATAACTCATTTAAACAAAATCATAAATCAATTAAATATATAAATCAATATTATATCTACATTTATATTAAACATTCAAATTAAATCCATTAAAAGAGACAAAACAAGAACACGAAAAAATAAGTTATTTTTTAGCTTGAGCGAAAATTGTTTAGCTTGAGAAAAAATATTCTTCGTTTGAGCAAAACTCTAGTCGAGACCAAGGGCTGAGTTTCAACTATATTTTTGCTTGAGTGAAAACTCTTTCACTTGAGCGAAAATAGGATCAAAAGCAAAGGTTAGTTTTGGCTTTACTTTTGCTTGAGCGAGAAATCTTTCACTTGATTGAAAATTGGATCGAGAGCAAAGATTGAGTTTAAACTCTACTTTCGTTTAATCAAAATTATCTTAAAATCAACCTCATACAATAGAACCATTTTTTGTCGAAAAGTTTTACTTAAAACCAGTTTAATAGACATTACACAATTTATCATTTTAGGCAACATGTGAAAGGTGTGGCCTAAAATTAAAAACTATGGCCTTAACTTTTGGCCACGGGTTTCCAATTGTGGCGTATCCAACTGTAGACGTTGCTCAAAGTCCATAGTTTTTTTTCAAAAGTGTGGTCTTAGGCCAATACAATAGGTCATGCTTGTCTACCATTGGTTAGGCCACACTTTCTTAGTTGTTGTCTTTTTTGCCAACATTTAATTCGCTTTTTCACTTGTTGTCTTTTTTTTTAGATAACGAGTTTTTAAGTGTTGCATTTACATTTAGACCACAATTATTGAACTATTGCAATTGAATTTAAATAATTTTACGGAACACTTACATATGTGGCTTATTCCTTCATACCACATTTATAATATTTCTAAATAAATTATGAATATATTAAGCCACTGATTCATTTTGAACATTATTATTATAATATAAAAATAATCAAATAAATCTAATAAAGATAATTACATCATATTTAGTAAATTGTAATTGAAGATAGCATTAATAAAACTCATAACATTTAGAAATGCAATTAAATGTATGTAATGTATATTTCAAAACATAATTGTACAACTAAATATATTAAAAACTATAGTCCAATGTCACCTACCACACTTTCAAAATTACAAGAAATTACAACTTATATAAAAAAGTATTTGATTTATCAACAAAGTTAGTACATGATCTTCTTCCAATTTATGAAAATTTGTATAAAATATTTCACAAACTTAGATCGTTCAAATATGAAACTCGTCATCATTAGGAACGTGAGTTGCAACAAAGGAGCATGGAGCAATTGCGCTACTTTCATTGCTTAATGCTCATGCCATCATTTCCTCTATATCGCTCTCATCCAAATCAAGGTTTTGTTGTTTAAGCATGAATTTCATCATCGCCTCCAAATCTTCAATCTTCTTGGTCATACCATTTATTTCAGTGGCAAGTTCTTTTTTGAGAGCATCAAATTTCTTGAGTTTTCTTCAATGTTGTGGGTGTCATAGGCCTTCAATAATAACGAACTCGGCCAAACTTTTATTTTCTAAACAATCATTTAAATATTTTTTTTTCCCATATGCACTTCGGTTTTGAATAGAACTTTAAAGCTTCTATAAAAATAAAATATCAATGTTATAAACAAGTAATATGTATGGAGCTTTCAAACATATTTCAAAAGTACAACTAAACTTACAATTGAATCTAGTGTCTCTTCATCAATCTTTTCCCTCTTTAACAAGATGATCTTGTCAAGTTTTAATAAACATTTCATCTTTAGTAAATTCTTCTCCACCAAATTTGTTAGCACTCTATTAATAAAAAAATTGAAAATTAATAGAAAATTAAACATAACCTAATAATGTCATAGCAATTCAGGAACTCTAACAAAGTTGATCGTTCCCATACAATGCATATACTTTTTCTTAGTCCTATTTATTGCATTCCTTTTACTAATACTTTTCCTTGAATCTAGAAAATTGCCTCTCCTTGTCCTGTTTAGAAAGCATAAGGGGATAGGGAAGCTTCTTCTCCAATGGGGCTCTATATTCTTCTCTCTCTTTTTTTTTTCATTTTACTTGTTTTTCTCTTCCATCACAATTTCCTTCTCACTCAATTTTTCTTTTCTTCTTCCTCCTGAACAAACTCACTCTCACCACCCTCTATTTTTTCTTCATCTCTCACCCCAACCACTTTCCCACTTCTTATCATAATGGCTTTGCATTAATCCTTGGGATTCACCTGAGTACTTGCTGAAAATGTTCCTCCCAATTGGTCATTCATTTGCTTTACTAATTGTCTCACCTAAACCTTCTGATTCTTCAAAGATGCATCTGATAGATAATTGTATGAATTGTTGTAGGATTTCTTAAAGCTTGTTGACTCACTCAACAACGGTGGGTAATGTTGGTGGGATCCACTACTTGAAGCTTCATCCTGTTTACCACCAAAATTAGCATTATTTATCTCCACCCTTGATTGAAAGAATTAGGAAAAGGGTTATTGGAGAATTGATGGTGTCCTTGGTTCCCCATATAACCAACTTCAGCATTTCGAGAACTATTAGCCATCTGGAAACAACCATTAGCATGATTTCCTCCACAAAAGTCACACCTTAGAGCTAGTTGGGCTAATACTGAAGCAACTTGTATGGCCTATAACTAATAGGGTAGCTTAGCCATTTGCTAATTAAGAGCTTTTATCTATTAAGATTGAAGTTTGTGTTCGGCCAAAAGAGCATATAGTGCATTGAACTCAAGCACTCCCTTCTTTTGTGTAGGTGTCATCCCATGATGGCTTTGTAGATCAGTAGAAGCCATGTACTCAATGATGGTGATGGTTTCCTCTGCAGTCTTGAATAACACTAATCCACTAAAAGAAGCACCAAGAATCATTTTCATTCGTGGTTGCAGTCCATTACAAAATGTTTGCACCTACATCTTCACTTCAAATCCATGGTTTGGAAACTTTCTTAATAAAGCCTTAAATCTCTCTCAAGCTTCACATAGTGGTTGATCAACTCCTTGTACAAAAGCAGCTATGTCTACCTTCTCTACAACATTCTTTGATGGAAGAAAGAAACGATCTAAAAATTTAGTTTCCACATCCTTCCAATTGGTAAAGTTTTGGTTAGGCTATGATTGAAGCCATTCCTTTGCCTTTCTAGTTAGTGAAAATGGAAACAATATCAGAAATATTGTCTCCTCACTTTCTCCTATAATATCAAATGAACCACACAACTCATAAAAACTACAAAGATGAGTGTGTGGGTCTTCGTGATCCAACTTAGAAAACTGATCAACTGTAACAAAGCATGCTTCATCCCAGTAATCTTCTTGTTCATTGTTGGCCTCATTATGCTTGTGAAGTCTCTTGAACTCGCATATTAAGTCCCCTATAGTTCTCCTTTGATTTTAAGCCTGATTTACTTCAACCATTAGTACTTCAGGAAGAATTTCTAGATTTTGAGTGGTCACTCAAATGGAAGAATTTGAATGAAAATCGTTGGGCTAGGTCTCCCTATCTTCTTGTATCAAATCAATTTCTCATTGCAGCTCTTTATATCTTTAGATTCAAAAGCAATGGTTGTGAAGAAGTTATCCTCCTTGTTCAGATTAAACCTTGCATACAAGAACACAAAAAACCTAGAACCACTAGTTAGTCCAAATAAAATATACAAAAATAAAAATAAAAGTAACAAGGAAAATAAAAATAAATGAGTTTAAAATAATTATAAATGCACAATTGTTATATATATTGAATACAAATCCCGTGCAACGGTGCCAAAAATTTCTTAGCCTACTTTGGTTAAGGATGACAAGTGCACCAGTCGCAAACGTAGCAAGTGATTTCTTAAGACAACAAACGAATCATGCTCTAATCCTAGACACAAGCTTTCATTTGATATTTTTAATTCCCGGTTATAGAAGATATTTCCCAATACCCAAAGAATCAAAGATCAAGTCACAAATCAACAAGACAGGCAATAACTGCAGAATTAAAATATTGATGTATTGAAAGAAAAGACATAAATATGAAAACTAGAAACAATTATATGAGAGTTCAGAAAGATAAATTCTAACCCCAACAACAATGGATTTAGTTCCTTATAGTCACGAGGAAGCCTAAACCCTAAACATTATACAAGAATAATGGAAATAAGAAATTACTCCCAGGAAACCCTAAAGTTGCTTCCAATTGCCAATTTTCCTTCTTGACTGATCCTTGACAGATCAAGATGTCTAACCCTAAAGCAGGGAAAATATTAATTAATATTTGAAATTCGATGCTCGCGCCTAGCTCAGCCTAAGTGGTGTCGGGCGCGACTTGAGTCTGTTGTTGATACACACCCAACTGGCATCGGGCTCAAGTCACCTGCGTCGAACGTATTTCCTAAATTTGTCTTGGATTTTCTAAAGTCGGACACAAGTTCTGGTGCTGGGCTTGAGTTGTTTTAACGAAAGATATTCATCAAAGAAGAAGTATATTAAAAACTTATCATTGGTATTTAAAAAAAAAAAGGAAGAAAAAAGGAAAAAAATGAAAAAAAGAAGAAAGAAAGAAAGAAAGAGGAAAAAGGGAAGAATGACAACAGTTGATCATGGAAGACCTTGATTGTTTCTGACCTTTGATTGATGATCCTTGTTTCAAAATTTTAAAACCCAAAAATAAGGTTTTGAGTCTTTATATCATTTTCTTCATTACCTTTTTAACCCTTAGCCACGTTACAAGCCTAATAAAGTTCATATTGATTAAAGAATGATTGCGATAATTTTCATAAAGCTTAACGTTATAATAATAGGAGATGATTGATAATACTTGTCGAAAAAAATAAAATAAAGAAAAAAATAATAAAATAATAAAAGAAGAAAATGAATGCCTCTGTTAGAAAGGAGTTTCCAGTTAAAACGCAACAAAGCATCATAGAAGAGGTGACCCTGAGACATTCTGATTTCATCAATACCCTTGCTACCCCGTAAACCATCCTACATGCAGACCTCATCATTACCTCCCCATACACAAACTAGGGCAGCTTGTGTGAATCCTCCTTATAAAGCCTACTTTCCTATCACAAACGACTTTTTACACTAACCGTACTCTCATTTAAACCCATTTGTTCATGCCCCAATACACTGAAACTCAACTACCCCAATACACTGAAACTCAACTACCAAAAATGGGGAAATCCTATCCCAGGATATGTATCCCTAACATCTGGCACATGCCTCTAACTCTCACTTAAACATATTTGTTCATACCCTGATGAGTCGAGGATCACCCGAATAGCCCAACATACTAAAACTGGGGCAATCCTATCAAGGAATGTGCATTCCCAATACCCTCCAAATACCACCCATTCTCATTCATACACCCGCGATTTACGTACGGCCTCAAGCACACATCAAAGCAATGTATCTAAATGAGAAGTTGATAATTACACCATGTGAGCATTAGCTTCAACTTGGAAAGATCCCTTATTTTTAAAAAATAGTCCGTATCTAATGAATTTAATGATTAGAAGGAATATCTGATTCTACACCTTTGAAAACTTTTAAAAAAAAAAAAAGAAAAAAAAACACATTTTGCAAATATATTCCCTTTTGAAAGCTTGTGCATACTTCAAAATTTTTGTACATATATTCTCTTTGAAAACCACTTGTATATATTTGAAAGATCCTTGTACATATTTTCTTTTCGAAAAAGGCTTTTGTGTATATCCTTTTAAAATTTGTAAATATACTTTTTTGAAAAAAAAAACTTCTTGAGATTTTTTTTCTCATATATTCTTTTTGAAAAGACATTTCATTAAAATAAAAATTTTTGAAAAAAATAACACATTTTTGCATATATATTTTCTTTTAGAGACATTGGCACGTACATTATTAGTGAAAATTCCTGAAAAATTAATTTTGAAAATTTGGAAAATTATTGAAAAATATATTTCTAAAAAGGCACATTGGAAAATATTTTTTAAAAAAATCTCAAAAAACACAACACATATCTTGAAAAAAATTCATCAAAAATCTTAGAAAAATATTGGAAAAACTTTTTTTTTGAAAAAAAAAAATCATTTGAAAAAACAAACATTGAAAAATTGAAATCAAAATAAACATAAATCTTCATTTTACTTCGACACTTGATTTCCAAAGCAAAATCTTGGCCGTTCTTTTATTGGCATTTTGACACTTAATTCTCTGCAGAAGCAAAATCTCGGCCATCATTTTCTTTATTTGCATTTTGGTACTTGATTACCTACAAAAGCAAAATCTTGAACTTTTTTTTTCCGACACTTGATTCCCTGCATAAGCAAAATCTTGGTCATTCTTTTATTTACATTTTGGTACTTGATTCCTTACAGAAGCAAAATCTTGGCCATCATTTTCTTTATTTGCATTTTGGTACTCGATCCCTACAGAAGCAAAATCTTAACCGTTCTTTTTCCGACACTTGATTCCCTGCAGGAGCAAAATCTTGGCCATCATTTTCTTAATTTGTATTTTGGTACTTGATTCCCTACAAAAGCGAAATCTTGACCATTATTTTTCCCACAGTTTATTCCCTGTAGAAGCAAAATCTTGGTTGTTCTTTTATTTGCATTTTGACACTTGATTCCCTGCAAAAGCAAAATCTTGGCCATCATTTTCTTTATTTGCATTTTGGTACTTGATACCCTGTATAAGCAAAATCTTCACCATTCTTTTTTTCTAACACTTGATTTACTGCAGAAGCAAAATCTTGGTCGTTTCTTTTATTTGCTTTTTGGCACTTGATTCCCTACATAAGCAAAATCTAGGTCATCCCTAAAAGAAAAACAAACAAAAAGAAAAACAAAAAAAGAGGAAAATCAAAAATGAAAAAACAAATCTTACCTTATCATATTCATTTTATTCTTCAATCCGGACGCAATTAGTGTTTTTGTCTTTACTTGTTTTTACTTTTATAATATGGAAATCTCGATTCCCAAATTATCCCGTCAAAGTCAAGTAAAGAGGGGCAGTTGTCAATACCCAATTTTGTTCAGGCAAAAAATTATAAAAAAAGTTGATAACAATAGTAATAAATAAATAAAAAATTTTATTAATTTAAGTTTTCTTGCATTAATTTTTGTTTTTTAAAAAATAAATATAGTAATAATAAAAATAATAAAATTTGATTTAAATCTTACCTTTTTATAGAAAATAAAAAATAATAATAAAACAATAATAAAAAAATGTGACATAAGTATAAATAATTCTTTTTGTTTTGAAAAAATAAAGAAAAATAAAAATATAGATTGTTTGTTTCTAATTTTTAATAATAAAAATAATAGTGCAATAACTAAAAATGATAATAAAAAATATACTAAAAATATAATATAAAAAAACATTAATAAAAAATATTTTTTTATTTGAAAAAAAAATAATTAGATTTCATTTAATGGGGTTCATTTTCTAAACTACTTGTAAATAAAATTGTAGAAACAACTAACTCCAGAAGAGGGTTGAATGGAGCCTGAACTCAATTTAGTATAAATAGAAATCACCAAGCAAGATTGACCAAGACAAGAATATATAAGCAAGATGAAGCAATTTTATACTGGTTCATCCAAATCTCTTGGGCTACGTCCGGTTCTCACTTGAACAAACCGTTCAAGAGGTTTCACTACATCATAAATGGTTACAATGAGTAAGAAACCTCTCCAAGTTACAACGAGTACACAAACCTCTCCAAGTTATCATGAGTACACAACCCTCTCTAGGTTATACCAGTCCCAATCTCCCTCTGAGATCAAAACCACTCAAGATTGAGATAGACACTCTCAAAAGAGAGAACAATGAAAGTTCACAAGGGTTTATTTCACAATGGTGAAGAATTACACAATGGTTTCACACAACCCAAAACTCTATATGCTCTCAATAGCATATTGACAATAGACATTCAGTAGTAGATACTCTAATTCTTCAATGTATTGTATGATGTTTTTTTTCTTTTCAATTCTTGTACTACAACTTGAAATTGCTCCTCTATATGTAGTTTTATAGAAACTAATTGTTGGGATGCTTGAATAGAACAATCTTGACTTTCTGATGTATAAAGCTCAAACTGAAAATATTTCTCTACCTTTTTTATACTGCATTAAAGTGTAAGAAAGTAAAGGTTAAACATTTTAAGTTTGAATAAAAGTATACTCATTATATATCTTGTAAGTATTAATTTGATGGATTCAATTAAATATTTAGATTTTACATATATCAAAAAAATCATATAAATGGAGATATCAATTAGGGAGAACTAATAAAGAGTTTTTATCCTCTAGTTAGGATGAAAATTAATCTAAACTCATACATTTGTAGGAGTTATTATATTTTAGGAGAGTTAATAGTTATAAATATATGATTGTGAAGTATTAAAATGGTATAAACATATTACAATACAAAATATACATATAAAATGATATAAACAGAGTAAAATATATAAAAATAAGGTCATTTTAGAACAGTTCATAATTATTTAAAAAATATTTTTCGACAAAATAAACAAATTTTTGTTTTAATATATGTTTATCTAATCTATTTATTTTAAAAATTCTACTTGTTAAACGCGTACTTTTTTAGAATTTATTTCTTTTAAAAATATTTATTTTAAATTTAAATAAACAAATTCTTAATTTTTAATATAAAAGTCATTTTTCTCCTAATTGAAATGATTAAGTATATAGATGGTTTTCATATTCGTTTCCCGTTTTGTTCGCTTTTTGAACAATACCAAATAATAAAAGAACAAGAATTTTCATTTTTCATTCTTTGTAACCTTCTTGTCTTCAACACATCCTCCTATTCAAGCACATCTTGGAGCAGTGAAATATTAGTTATGACACCTCTTTCACTAAAAAGTTAATCCTTAGTTAGACATAATATTCTTTAGACTTAGCTGTCCATAACAAAGTCTTTTTTTTTTCTTCTCTAAATTATCTCATAATATTTATTAGAAGTACACCACATAATATAATTCAAATATTTAAGAGGAGTTATTGCATTCAACATAAAGTCAATTAAATGTAAATATTGAAAAAAAAAACTGTAATGCAGCTTACTTTACGATGTTAATATTAAAAAACTCACTGTATCAACACCAATTATGATATCTTGAAGGTCTTAACAAATCTTATAAATTTAAGAATTTAGTCCAATAATAAAAAATTTAATTATAACAAATGATGGGACATAGTGAGAATTATAAATTAAGAACTTGAATCTTATATAAAATCTTGAGTATTTAAAATAAAAGAAATATTTTTCAATGTAAATATCATATACTTTGACCGTTGAAGGAAAATAATTGTCAAAGTGATATACACAAAAAAAAATTATTCACATGAAAATATTATTTATTTTGTTCAATAATATTAAATTGAAATTTAATTTTAATAATTAATTAATTAAAATAATATTACAACATCTTTTTCATTTAATTATAATGTTAATGTTTGTTTATAATTGCATTAAATTGATGTTTAATTATAATAATTACAGTGTGAAACGACGTCGGATATACGGCAGACGCGCAACGGCCACACCCAGCAGAAACCTGGTCCACAAATTTCTGCTCCAGTTTTTCACACGTACGGCCAATCACTTTCTTCCACGTGGCATCTGCCTAACCTACGTGGACCCCACTCAATCTGTGCCACCAATTTTATTCCTTCAAATTTGGCAACTTTCAAAGAATGGTGTTTCTATGATTTTTCCTTTTCATCATTTTTATTTTTTATTCTTCTTTAATTCAACAAAATGATATCAAACTTTTTATTTATGGTTAATTTTAATATTATGGTTAATTAACTAAATATATATACATAGAAGAATAAGATTTAAACTTATAATTTTGTGTAAATTATCTTAATTCCTCTGGTTAATATGATCCTCCTAATGAGTTGGGCAATGATGTACTTAAGTATAAGACAATTTTAATTTTAATATAATAGCACGTATATTTATTTAATTAAATTTCTAAAAATATTATTAATGTATCAACTTAATTTTTATTATTAACCACTTTTAACATTATTTTCTCGATATTTATTAATTCACAATACAAATACTCATAATATTTAATAATTATAAACAACTAAAACAAAACTAAAATAGTATAGAAATTATAAAATACCTTATAAAACTAACGAACATTTTTAAAACAAGACTTATAAAAAGAATCCAAGGAAGTGTTTTTATTCGAGAGGCAATTTCTTGAAGGAAGCTTTTTTATTCAAATTACTATAAATATATAACTATTAGTTTGTCAGTTTCTCTTTAGTTGTCCATTTTTACGAAAAAATTGTTACTTTTTATGTTATGTTTTAAATTTTAAAAAGAAATAATTATTTTTCAATTATATCCTTAATTTTAATAGTATGAAAAGAGGAAAATTAGTTATTATAACACAAAAATAGAGAAATATATATATATATATATGTATATATATATATATATATATATATATATATAATATATATATT
>Ga0123340_1006531_pt1 | contig 11138 bp, 10 predicted proteins | sample SirMexnodulemix_FD_89961 | JGI IMG/M metagenome (GOLD analysis project Ga0123340, IMG submission 89961) | Root nodule microbial communities of legume samples collected from Mexico - Siratro Mexico nodule mix | ecosystem: Host-associated > Plants > Roots > Nodule | place: Mexico: Nepantla... | reverse complement strand
TATATTGGAATACTAGGGATAGGTTTCGATGTATTGATTGCGTATAACATCTGTTCTTAATGCTGGGTAATTTACTAAATAGCTGAGGGATCAGTATTTAGGAAATTTCCTTATGAATTTCATGTCAGAGGAATCGGTGTGAATGATTTTTATATGTGAATCAATTGTGAGTAGTTACGGATATTGTATGTTTTTATCAAATCCAAAATATGAATGAGGGAGATAGATGAAGTTCAATCCCAGAGTCCTTCTAGATCTTTTAAACCCTTTGATAATCGTTATTTACTTTTTAATTACTCTTTTATGTTTATTGAATCAAATCATTACCAAATCAACCTGAAAACCATAATTGCTTAGTGAGTAGTGAAAATTGAGATTTATAAGCAAAATTGTTCTCTGTGGGATCAACAATCGTACTTTACAAATCTATATTACTTTTGACTCAGTACACTTGCCGAAAATAGTCAGCAATACATGTGTTCAACTTTCGAAAATCAACTAACAAAGCTTAAAAAGTACAAAATGCAATATATACAACTTGCAAAAGTCATCTACATTTTCTTCCATATTTATTGTAATGTCACTGAGTTTGACTACAATCATATTTACAGTAATATCATTATCTTCAAACAAATGGTTAACCAAACCTGGAACACGGACTTCAAAGTTAACCTCCTCCTCTACTATCCACAATCCCAAGAATACACATACAACCAAAACAAAAAATGGGATTAAATATTTCCTAACCCGAAAACATAGTTCCAAACTGGACCACCAACTGACCAATTCCCTAACAACATCAGTGGAAATCTGAAGTGGCTCTTCCAAACACAACAACCACTTGAAGGGAGTAGTCTCCAGCTTCTGCCTCTAGAATGGAGACATTTGATGATTAATTTGGACAATGACATCAGTTTGCAGCCTCTACCTCACTCTAAGTTGCAAAAAGAAAAAAAAAACAGCTAACTATATTTTCAGGAACTACACATTTTAAAATCAAATCTAATTTAACAAACTAATTACCTTTGATTGTCCATCCTCAACTCTAGCACATACTTTTGCAGCCATGTATTTATACAAAAGAAAATACTACCAAACAAAATAATCCCGTTATTCACATATATAAAGTACAATAAAAAAAACTAAAAACTTGTAATCGGGTCTTGAAGGTTTTTGTGAGCAGGAATTTCGCATACATCTAAGTGCTCCAGTCAAGAGGAATTTGGCATACATGTATGACAAAAACCACCAAGGTGTGAAACAAAACCAAAACCAAAAGAGGTTTCCTGAGATAACCTACGTGGTTTAGGGATAGTATTTTCGCATACGTGTATCAGAGATGGAAACCATCAATGTGTCAAACCAACCGAGAATAGGTTTTCTGTGATGTGCCTAAGTGGTTCACTGAGGAGGACATTCGCATACATAAATGTAGCAGAGGTGAAACCAACAAGGTGGGAAAACCACCAAAAAGAGGTATTATGTGTTGACCTAAGTGGTTCAAGGAGGATAGCTTCAGCATACATACATGAAACACATACAGACCACCAATCAAAAAACCAACACGGAGTGGTTTACTCTGATGAGGTAAATGGTTCATTGACTAGGACATTGTCATCCATACCTCAGAGATGAAAACAAGCAATCTACAACAAACCAATAAGTGGTTTACCATATTGACTTATAAGGTTCACTGAGTAGGACTTTCGCATACATACATGCCTCAGAGATGGAAACCAGCAAGGTGTGGAAAACCCAACACGCAATGGTTTACTCTATTGACCTAAGTGGTTCACTGAGTAGGACTTTGGCATACATACATGTCTCAGAGAGGGAAACCAGCAATCGAAAACAAACAAAGAAGAGGTTTACTCTCTTGATCTAAGTGGTTCACTGAGTATCACTTTTGCATACATCCATGCCTCATATATGGAACCCAACAAGGTGTGGAAAACCAACATGCAATGGTTTACTCTGTTGGCCTAAGTGGTTCATTGAGTAGGACTTTTTTATACATACATGTGGCAGAGATGAAAAACCCGAACATAAGATCGTGCACGAAGTGATTTCTTTTTTTGTAAGGAGGGGGAGATTGGCATAGAGAATTTAGTTCCTCATGGACATGAGGATACCAAACCTTGCCATAGACTAGTGGAATACGAAGAAGAATCCACAAGAAATCTTAAGAGTGCTTTCCAAGAGTGAATTTCGAGCTCCAATAGCCTAAGATGCCTACCCCAGTATAAGCAACTTTGACGCTTGTGCTTGGCTCAAGTCAGTTGTGTCGGACGCTAATTGATTTTGTTCCTACTTCAAGTTTTGAAGCCAACCTGCGTCGGGCCCTGGTAGTGTGTGTCGAGTGCATTTCTATGGACTTGCTCTCAAATTCTTTTGCATTGGGCTCAGGTTTGCTAAGCATAGCTTGGCTTCCTTTACTCCAATTTTGCTATTTTCTCCCACTCCTTGAAGGCTTCAATTCTCCTTCTTCTAATTTAATGTTTTTTCTACCTCAAATTCAATCAAAATATCAATAATTAGAAATGAAATCTTTTTCCTGACTCTCTTAGTCAATTATTAACAAATTCAAATAAAATTGAGAATTAGGTATGAGGACGGTTAATTTTTGTCATAAAATAAGTCAATAATGTCATATAAATCAACTCTATCAAACTCCCCCAAAGTTTAGAACCTTGCTTGTCTACAAGGAAAGGTAACTTGGCACAGATAAATAGTTATTCCACATTGATATAACAACTTATAACTTATTCATCAATCATATCATAATTCAACCAAGTATGCTTCTCTTCACCTCATCTCATGAATGAACAATTATATCTCATCATATCTCAGCTATGATACTCTAATGCAATTGTAACAGACAATGCACACAATTTCTACACGGCTCACCAAAACTATTTAACTCAAGCATTAATAGAGTTTATTTACACGTTATTGTTGACCTATTTTATGAATAAAATCAACTCTCTCAATAATGAAAATCTACTTAATTCTCAATTTTATTTGAATTTTATTAATAATTGACAATGAGAGTTAGAAAAAGGATTTAATTGCTAATTTCATGTATTTTGGGTTAATTTTAAGTAGAAAAGTATTGGATTATAAGATGAAGGATGGAAGACTTGAAAGAGTGATAGAAAAGAGAAGATTGGAGTAAAAGAGGCCATGCCCAGTGTAGGAGACCTGAGTCAGGCACAACAGGACCCAAGAGCAATTATAGAGAAATACACTTGGTGCACATCACATGGGCCCGACACAGGTTGGGCCTAAAACTAAAATAGTACCAGAATCCACGACGTCCGACACAGCTAACCTAGGTCGGGCATGAGCGTAAAAAAAAACAAGTTTGTTTAATAATTGCTCATATTATGGCTAGGCATTTTAGGCTATTAGAGCTCAAAATTCACTCTTCGAGGACAGTCTTAGGATTTCATGTGCCTTCATCTTCTTATTCCACTACTCTATTGTAAGGTTTGCTATCCTTGTGTCTTTGAGGAACTAAATTCTAGTGTCAAGGTAAGGTTAAATCTTTCTAAGCTCTCATGTAACCGTTTCTATTTTAATATTTATGTCTTTCCTTTAATTATATCAATATTTTAATTTTATACATAGTGCATGTTGTGTTGGTTCATAACTAGATCATTGATTTTTGAAGGAATTGAAAAATATCTCTTGATTATGTATCTGAATTAAATTACCGAATGAACAATCGTGTCTAGGAATAGAGTGTGATTCAATCCTTGTCTTAAGACCCTTGTGAGAAGGAGTGACTCATCTATCTAATTAATCAAAGAATTGATGATTAGTAGATAATCTTAGGCTCGTCTGCTAAGGAATTGGGGGTGAGTAATATTGTGGGTTGACATTGATTAATGATATGAAAGAATGAAAATATTTTTATTCAGTAAGAGTGAAGATTGAAGAGACTGAACTGCGGCAAGTTGATCATAACATTGTTAATCCTTTTTCTACGTTCAAGTGTTGATAAAAACATTCTTTTAATTATTTTTAGGTTCTACACCTATCATCATTTTCGTAAATTGTTTTTAAAATCTGCATTTATTATAGTTGTAGTTATTGTTTTATATTGCACAAATCCTTTGGGATGAACGATAATTCTATTGTTTGCTACATTGCGACTGGTGCACTTGCCATCATAGCAAAATAGGTTAACCAGCACTCTATTGTTTGGGATGAATTTGTCTCTCATTTATCACCAATTTCCACAATTTGGTTGTGCTTTTTTTTTTTCAAGAACCCACACTTTTCAACATCAAGCAACATCAACAAGGACTTTTATTGACTTGTAATTTGGCTGAGCTAAGAGGAAAAATTGGTTTTTCTAAATAATCAAAACACTTCAAGCAAAGAGAATAATTAGATCAATTAATAATTTTAGAAATTATACACTCTTTTACTTCAACCCAATTATCAACTTTTTCGCCCAAACTTATTTATTTCAATATTTGAAATCTTTTATTAATGAAAGAAAACATAACCTTTGATTCCTTAAAACCCTTTCTAAATTTTTCAGATATCTTCCTCTAAACTTAAAGTAACTTAAAGTAAGGTAGTCAAACAAAGCTAACAGTTTCAAGGATGAAAAACAATATCTTATTAAAGGCTAAAAATGGTACAAATGTTTTTTTAAACAAAACATTTGTATCTTTTTTTAGCTCTACCTATAACGATAAAACAAAAATGGCCTTGATTATTTGTTATATGTAAATGAACAATCAGCATATAAGCTCAAGCAAAAACAATTATAAATAATCAGTAATAGTACATACTTGAATGACTATGAGGCTCAAAATCTTACCTTGTATAAGTTAACGCATCTCTTGTCACAAGAATACAAAAGAGAAACCACAACTTCAATTCACAATAACAATAAATCCATTCACAAATCTTAGTAAAAAACACAAACACAATTTGTCATCAATGATCATTCAATTATTCCAAATTATCTATCAATGTCTCATAACAGTTATCTAGCCAAGTTTCTCAATAAAAACAAAAACAAAGAAAAATAAGCAAAAAATAAAATAAAATAAAATAAAAATAAAAATAACACGATCATCCCTAAATTTCTCTATGCCTCATCTCTAGCATCCTCAGTTTCTCCACCTCCCTCTCTGAATTCGTTTTGGACTCTAGGCTAAGCAAAATAAGTAGAAAACTCCTCAGCCAAAGGTAAATGAAATGCTGGTGGATTCCCAGGTCCATGCAAGGTTAAATCTATAAGAGCATCCATGATCATAGTCTAAGCTATGAACACCGCGTGCATTGAAGCATAAAAATGCTCCAGCTCAACATTATACCTGTGTGAACTCTCCTTCTTAGAGGTGGTGTCGGTGCCACTAGACCCTCTCTCGCCATACAATATTTATTGAAATAATTTATATCAACAATTTATTTGAGTCTCTCAAAAGGTGGAAGTGAGACATCCACTCTAGCTTTCCTACAAAGATGTGTTATCAATGAAGGATGTCCAAGGCCAACTATGATGCTTGAGGTATTAGTACATTGATGTATCTCCCATGTAATATGCTTTTCTATAAAGTTCTTCCAGACATAATGCAATAAGGAATCTTTGACCTCACTTCAGTTATATCATGTGAGATGAGGGAGATATTAGAGTGAATGAATGTTACCCAGATCCTAGCCAAAGAGTTCAAAGCAGCCCTCTTGATATTGAAATGTATCTGTTACTTGTTCCTCACAAAGATGTCTCTAGGTAGATAGACAACTCTCTCAATTTCTTCATAATCACAGTTTGTATTGATGAAGCACACATAATCATAAGGATTGTTCCCCTCATTAATTCCCAAGAAAGAATTAATGGTGGCAGCATCATAGGGGATTATCTTCCCTCTCACATAGCTGGTGTATGACATTGCATAGCCATAAAACTCTTTTACCACTACAATGTTGGCAGGCTCTGGATATGCCCTCATTCTCATCCAATGTCTCCTCCTCAATTCTACAACAAAAGCATTCATCTTATTAGTCTAGGTTTAGAATCTGGTTTAGTCAAGAAATATTTAATTACAGCATGGTCAGTGAAAATAATGACTTTAGACCCAATTAAATAGGATTTAAATTTTTTCTATGCATACACTATATCAAGTAACTCCTTTTCAATCATGGTGTTATTAACTTGTGCTTCACTCAAGACCTCATTTATATAGTGCATCACATGAAAAAAAAAATCTTTTCTCTACCCTACTATTGTCCTACTACATAATTACTTGCATCACACATTAACTCAAAATCATATTTTCAGTCAGGAGCACAAATCACAAGTGCATAAATGAGTTTTTCTTTTAGAGTTTCAAAAGTAGATAAACAATTATCATCAAAATTAAAAAGTATCTTTATAAAGTAGGTTGCTCAATAGTTTAGCAATCTTGGAGAAATCCTTGATGAACCTCCTGTAAAATTCAGCATGTCCTAAAAAGCTCCTAATGCCCTTCACATTCACTGTTGGAGGTAATTTTTCAATAACTTCCATTTTAGCTTTATCCACCTCAATTTCCTTATAAGAGATCTTATGGCCTAACACAATGCCTTCAATCACTATGAAGTGACATTTCTCCCAATTAAGCACAAAATTGGTCTCAACACACCACTTCAACACGTCCAAATTCTCCAAGCAATAGTTGAAAGTAGAACAAAAAATTGGGAAGTCATCCATGAATACTTTAGTGCATTTTTTCTACCAAATCTGCAAATATGGATAAAATACATTATTGGAAGGTAGTTGGGGCATTACATGACCCAAATTGAATTTTTCTATAAGCAAAAACATGAAAGTGACAAGTAAAAGTATTTTTCTCCTGGTCTGGATCTACCACAATTTGATTATACCTTGAGTATCCATCTAGAAAATAATAAGAAGTTTTTCCTGCTAATCTTTCCAACATTTGATCCATAAATGACAATGGGAAATGATATTTTCTTGTGGCTTAATTCAATGTTCTACAGTCAATACCCATCCTCCAACCAATCACAATCCTTGTGGGTATCAATTCATTTTTCTCATTATGGATGAAAGTCATGCCACCCTTCATTGGAACCACTTGCACAGGGCTAACCCATGCACTATCTGAAATAGGATAGATCATCCATGCCTCCAAATAGCTTCTGAACCTCTTTCTTCACAACCTCCTAAATAGTGGGATTCAAACGCCTCTGGGATTAAGCTATGAGTTTATAATCCTGTTCCATATGAATCTTATAGATATAGTAAGAAAGACTATTGCCTTTAAAGCAGCTAATGCCTAACTGATTACTTTTTGGTTCGCTCTTAATACCCCCAATTAGTTTCATTTCCTACTCCTTGGACATTGAAAGACTTATAATAATTGGCTTGTTTTCTCCTTCTTCCATAAATACATACTTCAAATTGGATGGAAGCAATTTTAACTCCACCTTAGGCTTATTGTCATTTGCACTCCAATGTAGCTCTTCCATCTTAAAACTATTAGTAGTGACTTCCGGTTGAATCTAAATGTCTTAAGCATGCCTGGATCTCATTTTCATCTTCTTCATTGCATGAGTTAGTTGTATCAACAAGTGCTTTCTCCAAAGGACTAGGATTGTGTAATTGCTTGCTAGTGGAAAGAATCACTTCATCAAGCATGTCCATTCTCAGGCAAGAATCTTTATTTGTTGGATGTTTCATGGCTTAAGAAACATTAAAGTTTACTTCCTCACCTTGGACTCTCACCTTGAGCTTCCCATTTCAACATCAATAATAACCTTGGTTGTCTTCATAAAAGGCCTACCAAATATTAATGGGACCTCCTTGTCTTTCTCAATTCCATCACAACAAAATCTACTGGAAATATGATTTTATCCACCTTAGCTAACACATCTTCCACTACCTCGTGAGGGTACTTGATTAATCTATTAGCTTATGTCATCCTAGTGACATAAGTCTCCAGGTTGCCAATCCTTTTCATGATAGATAAAGGCATTAGATTAATGTTATTTCCTCAAAATAAAGCCTTTCCCACATGTACAACCCCTACAGTAACAAGAATAGTGAAGCTATCAGTATCCTTGGACTTTGAGGGCAAAGATTTTCGAAAGATAGCACTACATCCAAGAGCTTCCTCATAAATTTTGCATATGTTGGTATTTTCTTTAGAGCTTCTTCGAGTGGAATCTTAATTTTTAATTGCTTGAAAATCTCTTGAAATCTGGCAAATTATGTTTCATTGTCTTGATTGCCCATGAGGATAAGAAAGGTTTTTCAATGGTGGGTCTCTCTTTTTCTCTTCCCTTTCACTCTCTTTATTCACTTTTTTCCTCTTGATTTGTCTTACTTTCACTCTCTTTTCTCTCACCATCATTTTTCTCTCTAATGCTCACTCCCACTTTGCCCCTCTTCGAGTGATAACTGTTTGACAATTATCCTCTTTATTGTTTGTCACTACAAGAAAAAAATTATTTAGACACCAATTTTAGCTACCAAATAAAATGGTTGCTAAATGTGACCAAAATAACCACTAGATTAGGTTTTAGTTGCAAAATAACTACAAAATAAAAGTAATGATTGAACTTAGTGATCAATTAAGTCAAAATAATTGGTAACTAACATTAGCTACCAAGGTTTTAATTACTTATACCATTACATTCTAATTGGTATCTAATTAAGTTAGAGACTAATTTAGAATCTAATGATATAAGTGGCTAAAACTTTGGTAGCGAATGTTAGATACCAATTATTTTTACTTCATTGGTCACTAAATTCAATCATTACTTTTATTTTGTAGTTATTTAACAACCAAAACCTAATTTGGTGATTAGCAACTATTTTATTTGGTAGCTGAATTTGGTGTCTAAATATTTTTTTTCTTGTAGTGGGCTGATACCGACTCTTCTTACTATTTTGCCCATTGTTTTGTTAATTCACTCACTTGCACCTCTAGATTTTTCATAAAGGCGTCAGTATTTTTCTGGCTCTCAAGGGAAAGTTGCATGTTTTGTTGCACGACATCTTCAAATTTTGTTCATTCATTCATGCAATTGAGGTTGCTATTGGGTTCTCATATCAATTACTTTCTCATTTTGAGATCCCTTAAGAACTTGGCAGTAACTGTTAGTGATTACCTCCACAAAAATCACATATCAAAATTTGTTGGTTTGAATGAGACCTGCCTGTATGGCTTGTAACTATTGAGGTAGTCGAGCCATCTGCTGATTTAGCACTTTTAACCACTGAGACCAAAGATTATATTGAACTAAGAGGATATCTTGAGAATTCAACTCGTACACCCCCCCTCTTTCATGCATGTGTCCTTCCATGTTCATTTTGTAGGTCACTAGTGAAAAATATTTTTTTTATTTTTTATTAATTTTCCTTATTTCACCCAGACGAAATTGGGTATTGACAAGTGTCCCTTCTTACTGAAACTTTACTAGATAACTTGAAAATTAAAATTTTCATATTATCAAAGTAAAAGATAAGTAAAGACGATAACAATTGATTTCGTTCAGGATGAAATAACATATTTTCAAAAAATAGGAATTAAAAGAAAGAAAAATGATGTCATAACCTTGACCTTCTGAGGACGAGAGGGTTACACATCAAACTTGACTGATACTTTGACTTTATACAATGACGAGAGGGTCGTATGCCATTTATTGCTAAAAGAGAAATGTGAAATCGAGATCTTGTATCGAGAGGATCATCATATCTTCACTTATTGCTGAAAAATAATCTGCTGAAAAGGAATGTGAGACCGAAACCTTTACCATGTTGAGAGGGTTACGAGTCTTCACTGCTTGCTAAAATATAAATATGTTAAAAAGGAATGTGAGACCGAAACCTTGACCATGTCAAGAGGGTTTTGACTCTTCACTGCTTGCTGAAAAATAAATCTATTGAAAAGAAATGTGAGACCGAAACCTTGTATCGAGAGGGTTACGAGTCTTCACTACTTGTTGAAAAAATAAATCTGCAGAAAATAAATGTAAGACTAAAACCTTGTATCGAGAGGGTTATGACTCTTCACTGTTTGCTAGAAAAAAAATCTGCTAAAAAGAAATGTGAGACCGAAACCTTGACCATGTTGAGACGGTTACGAGTCTTCACTGGAGACATAGAGTTGACCTTGAATCAGCGGGCCATACCTATGATAAACATTATATACAAAATACAAACAATCCTAAAAAAGAACAACATTATTTACAAAAGATAATAAAATAATGAAAAGAAAAAGGGAAAGAAAAACATTAGAAAACCACACAAATTTACTAATTTAATTAAATTGGCCTGACTCTCGACATAATTCCCAGTGGAGTCGTCATCTGTCACAACCGGGATCACAGCGAGGGACAACGATGAAAATCATGTTTTTAAAAAATATTATTAAATATAGATGTTAAAGATATAGATTCGCCACCATATTTTATTATAGAAAATTACGAAAAACACCAAAAATAAGAAAATAGTCTACGAACCAAATTTAGGGTTTGGGAGTCGGTTATGTGTGAGGTAGGTATTAGCACCCTCGCAACATCCGTCCTAACAAGAGACCTTTAATCAAATAAGAAAAATGAGTGTAATTTTATAAATGTTATTTTTCCCAAACTAATAATAATAAAGATGCAAATAAATACAAATAAAAACAAAGAAAATATTTTTTTTTTGCCCGACAAAGATTGACCTTGCTCCTATGTATTTTCATTAACAATAGAAAATTAATGGTGTTGGTATTTTTAATTTTGAAAATTTTATATCTTAATTATTTTTAGAAATGTTTTATATTTTTTAATTTTTCAAAATTTGATATTTTTTTTAATTTTTGATTATTTTATATTTTATATTTTTTGAGAAACTTCTGTATTTTTCAATTTTAGAAAATTTTAGAGTTTATATTTTTATATTTATATTTTTATATTTTTTGAAATTTAAGTATTTTTGTATATTTTTGAAAAGAAAATTTTGTATCAGATATTGTTTGACGCGTGCGGTCATTTGAATATCAAACCAAAATAGTAAAACTTTTCGAATTAAATTCCTAACATAAACGGTCATTTGAAAATTTAATCAAATTATTTAAAATAAAGTACAAGAAAGCTATATTTGTATTCAATTATTTTTATTT
>Ga0123340_1006526_pt1 | contig 11142 bp, 6 predicted proteins | sample SirMexnodulemix_FD_89961 | JGI IMG/M metagenome (GOLD analysis project Ga0123340, IMG submission 89961) | Root nodule microbial communities of legume samples collected from Mexico - Siratro Mexico nodule mix | ecosystem: Host-associated > Plants > Roots > Nodule | place: Mexico: Nepantla... | reverse complement strand
TCACAAGATGACGGCTACGATTTAGGGTTTACAGGCACGGTTAGAGACTCCCAAGGATCGGGAGCTCTGATACCATCTCAAAATTTAGAAGGAATAATATATTCTCTCATATTAAATTATGAGATCATTGGACCTATATATACATGAGCCTGCTGGCTATTTTAGGAAATATTAGCAACTGATCCTAAGGAGACAAATCCCTATAATTGTGGGATTGGCCTTAAATACATAATCCTAATATTAATACAAAGATACTGCTGTGATACAGAATAAAATTACATCAAAGATAAAATATAAAACTTCCTAAAATATAAAAGTAACGTGATTTTGACAGTTTCCCTTTCCAATCTCTTTTGACAAGCTGGATGGGACCAACTATGACACTTGGACTTCTGACGCCAAGCTTTAGCTTAAGGGTCAAGACAATATTGACCACTTAACCGTGGAGATTGATTATATCCTTGAGGTCGATAATTCTTGTTGGAACAAGATTGATGAGTAGTTATGTAGTATTCTAAAATTCACCATTTCACCCATTTTTAAGTGATTTTTTTGTGCTCAAGTGACTAGTGAATGAGTTTGGGAATAAGCACAAATTCCTTTAAGACCAATTGTATTCACTGCCTTTATGGTGTTTTCCAACTCTTCATAAGTATCATTTCCCTTTGCCACCTTGAAGGTCCTATGGCTACGTTTCTTTTAATAAGAAGGAAAGAATGTTGTTGCCTATGGCTGCACATGAGAGAAAAGTTCACGGTCTTCTTTGTGACGTCAGTAGATCTTAGTGGACACCATCACTTCTTGGGGATAGACGTAGCACAAGCCAAAGATTAGTATTACCATTTCTCAAAGGACGAATGTAATGAATATTTACGAGGAAACATGACTAGCATGGAAAGCCTATTGACATGGATCCCAAATCCAAACCTCTATCACAGATCAAGGGGGGTCACTTTCAAATCTCGGGAGGATTAGATGACAGGTTAGGAAGTTGAATCACCACTTAGTCACCCAACCCAATATTTCCTTTGTAGTTTAGTTAGTGTAGTTAGTAAATTTCTCAACTCTCAAGTGAAGGACATTGGAATTCTCTCATTCGTATTTTGGAATGTATCAAAGAGCTCCAAGTACGAATGGTAATAGGGCGAGACAAAATCAAATAATAACCCTCATCACCCACATCGTTGGATGAAAATTCATCATGTTACCCGACCCATACCCACACGAGTAAAAGCTAAGTAACCACAGTTGTTAATGAATATTTGTAAGCATTCGTGTATATTTTTTAAATACAAATTTTTTAACAGCAATAAAAGAATTGAAAAATTTTATATTAAAAATAACCGATTTTGCAAATGCGTTTATACTAAAAGTGAACCATGCATTAAGTTAGAGCAACCTTTTAGATATAATTAAGAGTATTAAGTAATTTCAAATGGCATGTATATCTGCAGGTAAGAATACCTTACTACCCATCGAGTTGTGGGATATTCGGAAGAGGATTCAATAGGTTCTCTCACTAATAAGAGATCCACTTTCAAATAGTGCATTTTTATTGGCAATAACTTAATCCTAGAAAATAAACAAAATGTTGTCCCCAGCCAATGCAATAGCAGGGTATTGAATCATCATGGATTCAACCTCGTGCAAACTTAGTTTGTTCAACCAGTTGGTCAGAGAATTAAAGTTTGAGATGTTACACAGATGACACTAATTTGTGATAATTAAACTTCCTTACATATTGCTTTGAATTTGGTGTTTTTGTCAACTCTAACAATAATTTGGCAAATTTCTTCACTGAGTCCGTGTGGGTTCTAGAATTGATGTAATAAGCTTGGATCATATGATTTAATAGGAAACAATTCATCCTTGATTCATCATCTTATTCATAAACTAGACTTTTTTTTTTTTCACTCAAACAATAGGGGCCTTCGATTATTTTATTGAAGTACACCCACAGCCCCATGGCACTCTTGACACAAACATAATATATAAAGGATCTCCTAGCCAAGACAAATATGCTTGAAGAAAAATCCATTTTTTCTGCTATGATTTCTGGTTCTAAACTCTCAAAACAGATGCTGATTGGACTGCTTCTCCTGATGATAGAAGATCAACTTATGGTGCTGCAGTCTATATAGGTCCCAATATAGTCTCTTGGTGGTCAAGAAAAATAAACTGTTTTAGCTCGGTCAAGCACAAAAGTTAATACAACAGCCTTGCTTGTTGTTCTACTACTGCTCTAGTATTGATTCAAACTCGACTCACTTAACTAGCTATCCCTCATCGCACTCTGGTTATTGTGATAACTAAGTGCCGTAAATTTAGCAATCATGTATTACATGCAAATGCTAAACACATGGAACTCAATCTTTTCTTTATCAAAGAAAAGGTTCTAGCCAAGCATGCAGCATATTGCTGGTCTAGATAAATGGGTTGATGTCTTAACCAAACCAATTTCACCACCAAGATTTATTTTTCTTAAATTAATGCTCAAAAGGGCTGAGTTGCATGTTATTTCACCTCCACCTTGAGCCAGCGGGAGGTGTTAGAGATATGTTTTTCTCTAATTTTGTAGATATAGTTTGTTCCCTTTCTGTTGTAATCATATAACAGCTGTCCGTTATTACTTAGAACTAAACAGTCGACAGCTGTAGTTTGTTACAACGGAATAACTGTACGTTATGTAATGCTCCTCTGTTCACTGACTTGTTCTTTCACTCAAAGTAATAAATATTTCTTCTTTTTAATTCAATACTGTATAATAATAATCCATAACAGTAAATTGATTTACAAATTCAATCACGTCTCTTTAATTTCTCTTTGTTGATCATGTCACTTTGATTTCTTTGTTGGAGATCTCTAATTTACTAAACATATGACTAAATTATAGTACATAAATTAATACGAAGTTGAATTATACTTTAAAGTCTACTTTTTAAGACTCTTATGCCCAAATCTATTAGGCATGCCAAACAAACAATTGCATAGAACTTCCTTTGGTTCTCAACACTCCCCTACCTCATCCAACAAAAGAAACAAAAAGTAGGGATAATTAAAAAAGGAAACAAAAGCAATACCTGTGGGACCACTATTGCAAGATTTAGCACTCCCATTGACAATCCTGGAAATACCAACAATTAATATAAGTAGTCATAAAATACAATAATAAATTCAAGAAAGAATAAGGCATCAACCCTGCCCACCTTGTCCAAGCCCCAATGACTGAATATGTGTGGAAATTAAGGCATATGGAACGCTGTAAGTGATCTGAAATAATTGATCCAAGAAGCCAGATTAATTTACACAGAACTCTCAAATAATATATACGCAAACTCATGCAATGGGGACATTTCCAAATTTTAATTTTTGACATGTCTTGATTCTCAAAAGGAGTAGAAAAAGCCAGTTTTAGGTAAGAAGACTGCTGCAAAGATTGAGTCAAGACAATCTAGGAGCCATAATAGTATAATTGAATAACAGCATAAGTACTGTTTATAAGGAACATAGGAGAATCGAAGTCAGTTTGAGCTAAAGAGATCATGCAGTCAAAATCAAATACTTCGTATGATGAGCCACTGAAACCATGCAAAACGACAGAATTTGAGTTTTCTTTTAAGGAACATGGGAGACATACAGAAAAAAGAACAAACAAAATGCTTTTGCAGGAAATAGAGCAACTCACTGCAAGTGGAAACCCGAGAATGGTAAAGATTGTCAATGCAGCTATCACAATGCCAGTTGATGGCAGTTCTTTGCCTATATAGCCAATTTTATTTGCCTGATAGGTTACAACAAGCATTGCAATAAAGCAGACAGCCATCAAGATATTTGAGATTCCCCACACAAACCCAGCCCCCCGCTTCCTGCATAACCTCTCCATCAGTACAGACGTTATTCCAAGAACAACTGAATTAAGCAATAAGCCCATTGCCCCCATTCTAACTCCAATATCATAATTAGGGCCTTCATTTGGTTCACCACCATAAATTTCTCGGCCCATCCAATCAGTATCAAAAAGGAGAAATGGAAACCATCCAATCCATGTTAAGGCAGTAGCACACAGTATTGTCCATACTGGAGTCGAAAAATATCTGAATGTCCCAAATAGCTCCCACAGAAAAGCTTCTCCAGCAGCACCCGATTCCCCTGCTCCTTCTTCAACAGGTTGTGCCCCACTTGAACTTAGAGGCTTTTCATGAGCTGCTTGGATGCTTATATAAGTGGTGACAGCAATGAAAAAAATATCAAGATAGAAAGCAGACTTGAGATTTGCACAACTAATATTGCATGCAGGAGTCATAGTGAAAGCAAAGACCCTGTACCAACTACTGTATGATCCAGCTGCATATCCAAGAATATTACCAATAGCCATAAACAGGGAGTAATAAGCATTTGCAACACGTGTCCTCCGATGATCCTTGCCTAACATTTCAAAGATACATAAACAAAACATAGAGCCAGTCAATGTATTGTTTTCTTTCTAGCACTGATATTTTAAACAAATTACAATTTACATAAGATATATTCTTATTGTATCTTTTCTGTTCTTTTTTTGGGGTGGGGGTGAAGGGGTTTTATTCAGACATTGAAGGCCACATTTTCAGAACCATTCAGGCAAGATGTAATCAAAATAAAAAGATAAAAACCATGTGCTTTTAATTTAACTGAGAACTGCATTCAGAAGTACATATCAAGCACACAATCATCTGTCTAGAAATAAACATCATCAATTTGATGGAGAATTTATTATTTTCTATCATTCTAATTACATGTCTATTGGGATCATTTTATCCAGTTTTTGAGGAGGGGGCAAGCTGACTTTTATCCTTTTCTTTCCTACTGTTACCAAATATGAAATAGAAGAAAATATATTTCCTTCCAAGAATCTGCTACAGTATTGGAGTTTCCATGTATTCACTACTGTCTGGTGCTGATTACTTGATTTCCAGTTTTACGTGACGTAGTAGTTTTTCTTCTGCGGGAATACTTTGGATCAGAGACAGAAAACAAATAGAACCTTCCCAGTAGATGTGCAAAAGATTTACAAAAAAAATCATGATATAAAGCAAGCCTTTTGCTCCTTACACGATTCATCATCTAGCTTTAGAAGCAAGGAACCAAATAAATGATAGAACAATGCAGCTTCTGGGGTATGAGAATGCATGTATGCATCAGATCTTTAAATATTAGCAAGAGATTCTTTCTTTCTCTTAAAATTGAGCAAATATAATTTCAGATAGGATGCAGGTCTCACCCCAGCAAAGGACATACCAGTAAAGTAGGATATAAAATTGTCTTACGTGAAAAAAACAAAGTTTTTATCTATATTAAGATGCCCAACATTGGTTAAATATAATTCCAAATACTCCTTCATACGTCACAGGCAATCCTCTCCCCTTGAGATAGGTTTTAGTGCTGAGTTAGGCCCATTTACAATATAGGATCAACGCCATAGCATCCACTATGAGCCATCCCATCAATGTTCTCCTACCATGCTCTTAAAATAAAACTGTTTTTTTATCTTAGTAGCTTTCTTTGCTATTTTCACCTTCGTTTTTCCATTGACCTTCTTCTCCACCATCAAACACTTCAACTGCTGGTGACCCAACAGATTCCAACAGCATTCCAATTACCTCCTCCAAGAGGCTTATCACCTTTGATGACTTTATAATGAACTCTCCATCAAATCATCAGCTACGTCTCCAGCTGGATCAATTTCTAGCTACTATTATAGTGTTCAGTGGAAATAGCCATTCTTAATTAATGTACTTGAGAAATAGTAGATTTTTTAATTGAGGAAAGGCACCTTCATGTATCTTTGAAGTTACAACCATTTAATCTTCATCAAGAAATAGACCCCACTTAGTGTATTAAGAATCTGATTAACTAAATATAACAAAGCCCCCTTTTCATTCAGATATCGCACTAAAATATTTTTTTCTCTAGTAACTCCATCTTAAATCTTCCAACTCTAGAATAAACATGTTAGTATAGCCTATTTAGTCTCAATGCTAGCTTGGGTGCAATCATTCTTGCAAACTGCACGCTCCAATATCTCTAATCCTACACATGGACGGATGTGTTAAGATATCAAACATTAGTTAGGAATATGATCAAAATACTCTTTATTTGACGTTTACGATGTTACCGGTTTGAACCATTCCCTTAAATCACCTCCTTCCACTTCCCCCACATGTTAAAACTGCCCCCTGACTTCTACAAATCTGGATGCTCCTAAATGAAAGAGATTGCAAGAATGTCTACATCTGTTCCAAAGATTTTCCTTGAAATGATAACATGCACTAAACATCATATGTAGGCTTATATAGTCATGTCGCTTAGTAAGTTCAGCAATTCATCCCAAAGACTCCTATGTAAGCCATACACACTCTTAATAACCTTTACAAGGGGGAACACAATTACAATTCATTATCCTAAGAATCAATTTTAGACATAAAATTTCTAAGACAGTAATACCCAAATCCCATCTTTTCTAGGCCTTTAGTAAATGTCAACGAAATAAATTATCTATACACTTTTTTTTCTATTGAAATCCAGTTGGAAGGTGAGAAATTATGGTGTGAGGTTTTGTTAAGACCCAGACGGTTTAATCTCAGACAATCTACACATATTAGACGACCCTTACACTTTATGTTTTGATGATAACAAACAAGAATAAGTTTAGGAAGTAATAAAGGTTAAAATAAGATATCTTCAAGTAATAATATACACACTGGAATTTGCTAATTCAACTAAAGCGCTAAAAGAACTTAAATTAATTTGACCTTCTATGGATAAGAACAACAAACCATCTACCGTCTAGTAATTTATACTAAGATTTCACAATGTTACATGGGATAAATAAAATCTACAAGATACTTCTATTTGACTAAGTGTTAAAATGAATACGAAAAATCTTTTTAACAGCAGTCTTGTCACAGAAAAATTCAGCTTTCAATGAGCTGTTATTCTTAAAAGGATTCAATATGTTCTTTAAGATCCACACTAGAATATAATGAATATCTTTATATGATTTAGTCTAGAATGAATCATACATCAACGAAGTAGTGAAAATACTTATTGTATTTAAGATTGATTATAGTGGAACTCTTCAGTAAACTCTTGAAGGACAACTGGACTCTCCAATTAACGGCTAGCTTTTGGAATGCAAATTCTCCCAAGTTTCTTGTCATTTTCCCTCCCCTTTCCTTGAGGAAAAAAAAAATCTCTCATAATCTTCTTGATCATGTACGCAACCTCTATTGAATTAAAACAACTGCTAAGAGTCTTTTGGTTGGAGGAAAATGAAATAAATGGTTTTTTTACCTCATTTGGGTTAAAAGTTTGGAAGGGAAATGAAGGGACAAAATCCCTCCCTTCCTATTTTTATCTTGCCTCCAATATTGGGAAATTTGAACTGTAAGGAAAGTGATTTAATATGTAGATTCTGTTCTTGATAGGGCCCGTGAGTAAACAAGTTCTATCAAGAAGAAAGGGAGCGGGCTGCAGAATGACAAGGTCCAAGGTGAATCAGCATTTTGTTACTTAGGGGGCTTGAGTTAGTTAATTACTATTTATAAGAGAACAACAAGGGTTTATTGGTTCTGTGGCATAGTTTTGACAGTAGTAGGAGAGTCGCAGAGTGTTGAATTTTCCTAGGTATGCCATTGTGATCTTTCCTGCCTATTCTCACATTGAATCTAGACTGGGTATGTTTTGTTTCAATAAAGAAGCTGCTTTTCTTGTTGATTCTTGCCGTGTTCATCCAAGACTAGTCAAAGGCCTAGTGCATAGCCAGCCAGCATGTGCATCAGGCTGTCAAGCACGGGGGAAGTTAGGATCTAATTGTGAAATACAGGACTGGAGGATCTTATTGGAAATACAGAATTCTCGTGCGGGTTTATATGTAAGGCTCCATCTTCTCCAACTACAACAAACTAACTTTTCTGGTGTGGTTCTCCCAAATTCCAAGGTTCTTCTTATCAATTGGCTAAATTACCATAAAATATTATTTCAACTCTCGTCCCTTCCATTAATATTTACATGGGTAAAACAGTTTATTATGTATATTTTCCCATGCCTACTCTTGTTAACCAAACAAAAGGACCTTTTGCCTTACCCTGCCCTCTATTAAAGTCTCTCTCATTCCCTCCACTTCGTTGAACCAAACTCCCCACAAAGAGGAAAAATTGGAGAATAAACCAAAATAATATTTGTCTCTCTCCATTTATATAGTTTACATAGCTCCATATCTTTGCCAATGGAATCTTCTGTTCTATTTTAATTTTAAAAAATTCAATGTACAAATATTCTAAATTATAATAGCTTTCCCTAACATAAATCTTCAAATCATCCAGTTATTTAAAGATCTTCAGAATCACAGGGTCTTGAAAAAAGAAAAAGATAATACAAGGACTTCAACCAAAATGGCCTCTGAGAAAAGTGAATATTAAGGAACTAAAATCATGGGAATCATGCAATGTAGCATAATATCAGGGGTTTCAGTTTCCTATTAAGGAATCTTACTTACTTTCATGATTGCAGCATGGAAGCGCACTGTAGTTCTACATCGGCAATAACCCATGTTGAGGCAGACAATTCGAATACTATGAGAAGAAGCCACTCTAACCCTAGGGAAACTTTTCTATCCAAAACAACAGCAAGTGACTTATGGTTTCCTTGACCGAAACAAATGTAGGACATTTGGTGCAATTTTGTCAACTATCAATTTGGAGAGAGGCAAATCCTTGAATAGCCTTGCACAAGTGACACGGCCTCATTTGTATCAAACAAAAATTACCGAGCTGCAGTTCCGTACCAAATGCACATAAATTTTCCAAATGGAATATCAACTTTTCATTACTTTGTCACACAATCTAATATGTCGAAAATTTGGAGATCTACATTACCTAATAGTTAGCTCATCAATTTAGTAGTTTTTTAAGTAATTCCATAGCAGGTTACACTAATAGTAACCAGTCTAAAAAACGAACATGTTGGAGCCAAACTGAATATATGATGATAGCCTACCTTTATTGAAGAATGAAGAAAAAAGTACAGTGCGAGGAAAACCGGAAATGGAATTGAAATTTAAGGAGGAAAGCGCAAATATAGGGCTTTGATTTGGTCCTCAACGATTGGAAATTGATAGGGAAGAGAAACATACCAGTGAGATCACCAAGCAAGGCTCTACAAGGGCCCTGAGTGACGTTGTTAGCCACGTCCAAAATCCAAAACCCGAAAACGAAAACGCCCACAGCCCGGGGGCGATGTTTGGGCGTGTCGCCGAACCACCACCCGATGTCCGCGGAGTGACCGATGATCAGAACAGAAACGATGATCGATAATGCTCCTCCCAAGATAAACGGTCTCCGGCGGCCGAAGCGGCTGGTGCAGCGGTCACTCAAGTGGCCCACCAGGGGCTGGACCAGCAGCCCAGAGAGCGGCCCACAGAGCCATATGATGCTGGCCCACACGTGCGGGATCCCCAGCTGCTGCACGTAGGGCGTCAGAAGCGAGAGCTGCAAGGCCCACCCAAACTGAATGCCTCCGGCAACCGACGCCACCCGCAACAAGAGCCTCAACGGAACCCTAGCCGGGACCACCGGCCGAGCCTTGGGGCGGCGTTGTCGACGAGGACGGCGCTGCTCAGTTTCGTTATTGGCCATTGTGTCCGAATTCCAAATTCCGCTAGCCTTCTGTCCTCATTTCTCTAGCTTTCGAATCTCGGTGTGACCGTTTCCTTAGGGCATCGCGCAAGACCAGGAAGAGAGAGAGGTGGCGCTCCCGCTGGAGACGGCGCATTGTACCACACTTCATTCTGTCCAAACACTGCCCTTCGGACACACAACGCGTGACTGTGTCAATGGGAACTATTTACGAATCCCTCCTCACCCAATACCGTTAATTCGGACAGCAACTGTTACTTCCAACGGAATCGTTATTTTATTTCCCTCGCTTTTTCAGGAATGCCAAAGTACGACTTTATCCTTCAGCAGCTTGAGAACAGTGTGCAGCTTCTGCAAGCACCAATAGAATGTGATATCGAAAAAAAATGTGACGATTGCAGTATACTCGTGTTGTGTGCCGAAATCCAGTGAGACTCAGACGCTGGCTGGAGTAGCATAAAGTTGAGTTTTATCCAACTTGCCTTTCTTTTCCTGCCATCGCATTATGGCATCTCACAACTTGCCAATTTGCAAATCTGCCCACTGCAAACGGATTTCTCACAAACACTGCCATGACAGCCCACTCTTGTCTGGCCGCGCAAATATTGCACTGCGCTTCCAGAACTTTCAAAAAAAAATTCATTCATTTATTTATCTATTATTATTACAAAATAAATCTGACCAAATTTATTTTGGGAGTGATTATTGATCGTTTATTATTTCCAAAAGTTTACTAAATTTCATATCAATACTTAATATATATCAAAAATAAATTTAGCCAATTTTTCCGTTAAATTATTTTAAAATATATCTTTAAATTTGTTTTGCAGAATTTATTTTTGAAACTTTTCTAAAAAAGGTAATATTATTTTCATGGAAAGATTATTAATATCTTAATTGGATTAGTTTATAACCAGAAAGTAATGGATAACTGCGGAGATGTTACTTAATGGAAGGAGGCACCGCCTCATCGCATCCAGATGCCTTCTGGAAGACCATCGCTCCTTCAAAAATTGTAAAACACCAAATCTTATGCCCTTCATAATTGGACTGCGTCCATTTCTCTTGGGCCCGTTTGGGCCAGATTTCAAGTCCTAAATAGCAAAACAGGTTACTAGAAGAGAATTATAGCTTTACAAAATTAATCTTAATCCTAATACTGAGAGTATAGATAAAAAATAATAATTAATAATACATTGAATTCGAAACTTTTCTTTCACAACGCGAGAATGACCGTTTGTGAATTGAATAAAAAAAAAAAAAAGGAATAAAACACATGTGAAATAAAGATAAAAAGGTATAGAGTATTGACATGGGGATTGTTACAGATGGGTGGAAGGTGTTTTTCTGGTGTCTTTTCTTTACTCCAAAAGTAACACTAGCTCCAACAAACAACGAGGCATGCAACCGATGTAGACTCGTTGACTTCACCGAAATTGCACAACACTAGCCCATCCTCATACAGTTGCAC
>Ga0123340_1006522_pt1 | contig 11144 bp, 10 predicted proteins | sample SirMexnodulemix_FD_89961 | JGI IMG/M metagenome (GOLD analysis project Ga0123340, IMG submission 89961) | Root nodule microbial communities of legume samples collected from Mexico - Siratro Mexico nodule mix | ecosystem: Host-associated > Plants > Roots > Nodule | place: Mexico: Nepantla... | reverse complement strand
GTCTTTTTTGTTTTTTTTTTGTTTTTTCTTTTCTTTTTTTTTTTTTTTTTTTTTTTTTTTTTTTTTTTTTTGCATTCACAATTTGTGTATTAAGAATTGAGATTTTGTTTGTCCAATGGTAACCCTATGATGTCTCACTCACACAGAACTTCTACAAATCTATCTGACAATTCAGTGTGCCTTCCAAAACAAATTTATGTCCGATTTCTAGCATCAGAAGATCCAAACAAGTGTGCTGAAGGGCACTTCACTCTCACGTTTTTCACCTTTCAAACTGAAGTGATGGAATATCACCTTTCAAATCGTTAAAGTCAATCAATTTTACATTTTTTTTTTTTTCTGGGCTTTTCTTGAAAAGGGCTTAAAATCATAAGTTTAGTTTTTTGATAAATACATTTCAATAGCAGGCCAACCTAATATCTTAATTGACTAATGAAACTTGAGTAAACCTGAATCTGTCCTTGTGTCAGGTTTGTTTTCAGTTCTAATGCACTAATGGGAATTAATCGGATTGTTGGAATTCCAAAGCTTTGGTTTTTGACTCAGCCAAATAGTGTCAAATGATCCATGTAGTTGATCTCACCTAATGGGATAGGGCTTTAGATGATTGCCTTTGATGTAGTACCGTAGTTTATCCATTCCCAATTTGGTCCTTGATCTAGTACTGTTGATTTCTGAATGCCAAGTTTTCTTATGTTAATTTTTGTTCTTGCTTTTTTAGCTGAGTTAAACCTACAGGATGTTATGATTTTTTTCGCTTGTGTTATAATTTTTTGACTGACCAGTCGGTTATTGCTCCGGCTCAGTCAATCACCAGACCAAGTTTAATAACAAAGCATGTTGAGACAAATACATTTTCTGTATAAAAAACTTTATCTTCGTTTTCATTTTCATAAAATTAAAACTTTACGTGAAATTTTGGTAATTTTGTGCAAAACAGAATCAGATCAGAAAAATCAGTAGGCCATTAATCATTAATGTAGTAAGTTTATGGAAACAACAAATTTTTTTCTTTTGAGGGTGAGAACAATGGTTTCTTGGACAACTCATCTGTTAATGTGCTTCCCTTATTCAGTCCTGTTTAGTGTATGGGACTGGAAGGAACCTCTGTGAACAGTGTCTTAAACCACTGTTCAATAATCAAGTGTGCTCCTTTTCTCGACACTGTTTTATTTATCTTTATTTCTGTCTTGTGATATTATTTTCTTCACATAAAAAATGATAGATGGATCAAGGGAGGCAGGTATTCACAGTGGACCTTCTTGAGCGATATGCTGCAAAAGGTCGTGGAGTTATTACTTGCATGGCTGCTGGAAATGATGTCATTGTGATTGGAACCAGCAGAGGATGGGTCATCAGGCATGATTTTGGGCTTGGCAATTCATCTGGTGAAGTTTCAATTTTGAGCTTTCTATTCCTTGGATACCCATTTTTATTAATTTTTAAATAGTGGAAATGAATTGGTATTTGACATCCCATTGAAATGGGTATTTCAATTCAGTAACCTTTACATTTTGAATGTCAAATTTGAGGGTTTGAAATTAATTTATGAATCAACATAGATATAGAATAGGGATCACTCTTTGAATGATTTGTTTTAGGGTTCTTGATAGTGGTGTGTACTTGGGCTTATACTGGAATTTGGAGTTGTTTCTTGTTCTTTAATATCCTGCTTCTTCGGTAGGATTGATGAGTGTCTTATATCTTGCTGTCTGTTTGGAGTGTAGAGATTGATCTCACTGTGGGTCGTCCTGGGGACCAGTCAATCCACAGGGTTTTTGTTGATCCTGGAGGGAGTCACTGTATTGCCACTGTTGTTGGTCCTGGAGGAGCTGAAACTTTCTATACTCATGCCAAATGGAACAAGCCACGAATTTTGAGCAAGCTGAAAGGTCTTGTTGTAAATGCTGTTGCATGGAACAAGCAACAGATAACTGAAGGTAGTTAGTTGATCACTTATTTGACTCATGCCCATTGCTTGTAGATTTATTTACTACAAAGAGTTTCATATATTCATTTGTGCTTGACGTTATGATTAAACTTTTTAATGCAGTTTCCACAAAGGAAGTTATTCTTGGTACAGAAAACGGTCAACTTCATGAGCTATATGTGGATGAGAAGGATAAGAAAGAGAAGTATATCAAGTTTCTCTTTGAGTTAAGAGAACTTCCTGAAGCTTTTATGGGCTTGCAGGTATATCTTTTTCCTGTTTACTGTTATAGGTTCTTTTTTCAGGATAATATCTATTGTTTCATCTCATTTTTATGAATATTAGAGTCTTGTTTTTTTTCAAATGTGGCTAAGGCATTCAATTTATGTTCTGGTTCTTCTCCTTTTTTATCAGATGGAAACAGCTAGCATAATTAATGGGACTAGGTATTATGTGATGGCAGTTACTCCTACTCGTCTTTACTCTTTCACCGGCTTTGGGTCACTGGAAGTAAGTCAAATACTATAAAGTACCGATACTTCAATTTTGTGGTGAAAGTATCTAAAACCTATGAAACACTAATACCTTTATCTGTTTCTCGTATCTGATATTGATACTTTTATATACTTTACCAATATATATGGGTGAAGTGTCCAAGCTTTTGAAGCATTTATATTCAATACAACTACAACAAACAGATAAGAAGCATGTGTAATATAGAAATATAAAAATATGGTCTTTTCATAAACCAAAGAGGGAGATTGTTCTCTTTATGATTTGTTTTATGAAGCAGTGAGATTGATTGTGTTATTTCTATATGTAAATAATAGAAAGTAATTTATGGTGACAATGATTTTTAATCTTGGGCTATCCTTTTTCATTACACCGTCCATTATATTTCAAAGTTCAATTTTACTGATTGTTATACAAATGTAGACTGTTTTTTCAGGTTATTTAGATCGTACTGTGCATTTTATGGAACTTCCTGGTGACATACCAAACAGGCAAGTGGTCTCTCTCTCCCTCTTTCTCTAAAAGCATAATACTATTGTAATATCATGAGAGCATTCAACATATTTACCTTTACAGTCTTTCATATGTGTTGTTTGTATATGATCTATCATTTCTAAGACTTTATTCTATTGATTATCTTCCAGTGAGTTGCATTTTTTCATTAAGCAACGGAGAGCTGTACATTTTGCATGGCTTTCTGGAGCTGGTATTTACCATGGTGGCCTAAATTTTGGAGGACAACAGAGGTAGTATAGAATGACTTGAGATTGTTGTCTGTTTCATCTTTCATCAATATTGATTTGGAACTTGTTCATTATGTGGGTCATGATTCTGCAAACCTCATTTCAGAACATGTTATTGGTGCTTCATGAATGGTTTTTATTGCAAATCCTTACATCTTTCTTTTTTAGGAACTTATTCACCCTTCTCTCACTTTTTGACAGCTCTTCAAGTGGAAATGAAAATTTTATTGAGAACAAGGCTCTTTTGGACTACTCCAAATTGTCTGAAGGAGCTGAAGTAGTTAAACCAAGTTCGATGGCGTTGTCTGAATTCCATTTCTTGTTACTTCTAGGGAATAAGGTTAAGGTGTGTATGCACTTTCGTATCATGGTTTTGTTTATATCAAAGTTCCCATGCCTCACAATCCCAATTTAAAGAGTTTTATACATGATTGCTAAATTATTTGAGCATTTGTAGGTTGTAAACAGAATTAGTGAAAACATCATTGAGGAACTTCAGTTTGATCAAACTTCCGATTCAGCATCAAAGGGTATTATAGGATTGTGTAGTGATGCCACAGCTGGTTTGTTTTATGCATATGATCAGAACTCCATCTTTCAGGTTTGTGTTCTCTGAATACTGTAGCCTTCTGAATTTTGGATCTAACTGGCTTGGTTATAATTGCTGCTGTATTTGATAATTTAGTAGGTGTCTATCAATGATGAAGGCCGAGATATGTGGAAAGTATATCTTGACATGAACGAATATACTGCTGCTTTAGCAAATTGCCGTGACCCATTTCAAAGAGACCAAGTATATTTAGTGCAGGTATTGTTCACTTGCTTTTATTGTGCTGCCCAAGAAATAGTTTGTTCAAATTCATGATAATTTTTTGCCACAAGATAGTTTGAAATTTGATAGCAATATTTGTGGTGCAGGCGGAAGCTGCGTTTTCTTCTAGAGATTATTTTAGAGCTGCATCATTCTATGCGAAAGTAAATCCTTTGAGTTCATTATTTTGCTATATTTAGTCTGTTATATTAATGCAGGAGCTTCCTTTGCTCTCATTACACTTGATTACTTAAAAATAATTGTGCTGCCCTTTGCTATATTAAGTAGTGGATTGGACTCTCTTAGCTATGAACTTTCTAGGCTACCAAATCATGACCAAAATATTTCCAAATCATCACACACACACACACACACACACACACACACACATATATATATATATATATATATCGTTTTACATCTTTTCCCAATGAATTGTATTCATCAAACAGGGAGATCCACGTGTAATAATTTAAAACTGTCGTGACCTTTTTTTTTTTTTTTCTAGTTCTTTATTTAAGAAAGAAGCATCATTCCCTAAAGATAGGCTGCTGAATATTTATGAGCTCTGTTCATAAATTTAAAGTTTGGAGGTGTAGAGTTTTTTGGCAGCATCATCTTTACAGACAGTGCTCTATTCTGATAATTTGGTTATAATTGTGATTGTTTTGTACTTAAGCAATGTGCCTATCATGCTTTCTAGTAGTAACACTTGGAACTTTGTTTTGATAATCCAAAAGAAAAAAAAAAATCTGACAGGAATATTATTTGCAGATCAATTATATTTTATCATTTGAAGAGGTCACTTTGAAGTTCATTAGTGCTGGTGAACAGGTACTTTTCACGTTGCAGGCCTGGCCTTTAAATATGAATTACACTGTGACTGCATTCTTCGTCAGTGTGTGTATTTTTAGAAAAGTTTACTTTGTAATTTTGTCTTTCAATATGAAAATCTTCTTGATTATACTATTATTTCATTCAGCGTGCTTCTAATACACGAGTGTATTAGTTTAATCAATGGTAAATTTATGTTGCATCATTGTATTTTCTTATGTGCATTTAATCTCTACAGTTGGTGCTTTCCCATGTGGGCATATGCAAACTGGTTTTAATTGGTTTATCTTGAATTTACTTTTTAAATTATAGGATTTGAAAATTGACTCACGCTTATACAAAATTCACTGGTTTCTTTCTTTTATGTAGGATGCTTTGAGAACTTTCTTATTGCGGAAGCTTGATAATTTGGAAAAGAGTGACAAATGCCAAATAACAATGATATCCACTTGGGCAACTGAATTGTACTTGGACAAGGTTCTACATTCTTGACATTTGGAACGATAATTCCTTTATCTCATTTTCTCTGAACAATGGCATAACAAAACCTTGTGGTATCCAAATTTAAACTAAAATGGGGCTTAATTCTGTATAATATGTCCTGAAATTCCATCTGTTTTCCACAAAGTCTTTATTGTTTCACTTATCTGTACATGGGGCATGAAGAGTGTTGTATGCAATTGATTTTAGTGTTTGCTTGGTTACTGCGTGGTACAATCAATCCAAGTCTAACCCACACTACTATAGGTAGCTTTCATTTCTTGTTCAAAATGTTAATATGAACACATGCTAGTAAAACATTAACACTTTTAGAGATTTATGCTATAGTCTTTTTCTTTGTTGAAAAAATGCCTAGAGCTGTGAAGCAGTTTCTGATGCTATACTTTGGCTTTAGGCTATTAAGTTACTCTTTCAGCTGTATTCTTTAATCTTTATCTTGTGAGTTTATAGATATTTTTTTCAATGCAAATTAATTTGGGTTTACATTATTTGTTCTTTAAGATAAACCGACTGCTCTTGGAAGATGACTCTGCATCAGGGAATAGCAATTTAGAGTACCAAACAATTATTAAAGAATTTCGTGCTTTTCTCAGTGACAGCAAGGATGTATTGGATGAAACAACTACAATGAAACTTTTAGAAAGGTATTAATTCTTGCTGCTTGCCTGTTTTCTTCTATTTTATTTATAAAGTTCTGGTCGTTTATATATTTAAGTTCTCTTTAGCACAAGTTATTTCATTTAGGGTTTAGTTCAACAAAAAAGATGCAGGAAAGAAAAATGATGTTCTTTAATGGCAGAGTGGGAGCATCCAGTTCCATGTTTGTTTGATTCAATTAGTTTTATAGTTTTCAGAGTTTTTTAAAATTTAGTTATCATAATAAATTATTCCAAGAGAAACTATTAAACTTCTAAAATGTGCAAACATTTTGGGGTTGGAACACAGTGTAGTTTATGGTGGAATACAATTTCGGATTTTATTAGATATGAATTCTGTAGGGACAGGTTTAATCTACCTTTGTATAGGTTTGTTTCTTGAGTGAGTTTTGGTATAGTCCCCCCACTATTTTGTATCTTGTTTTTTATTTTTAATGCTGTTGTGGGTATGTTCTAGATGATTTTTAAACTTGGGGTACCAACTTAATTGGGATTGCAAGTTATATAGTGATGCCTTTGCATACCTTAGTTTGAAAATAAAAGGGTATTAATATATGAATTATTAGCTATTGTGGTTCAGTGATGATGACTGATGACTCCATCCTTCCGCATTTTGCCTTGGATCTGGTATTGGAGCTTTTCAATTCTAAATCCATCACATAATACCCCATACTATCAATGAGAGACTTAGGCACCTCATAATATCCAAGTCCCCTTATAGCTCCTCTCCTAAGAGTTAATGTCGTAGTGAGGCTACTCTAAAACATTCACTTACATGAAAACTTTGTAACCAATTAATCTAAACACTTGAAGAACTCTCCCTTAAGTGTTAGCTTCTCGGGGGGAAAACCAAATCACTTAAGTACTCCACTTAGCATCCTAGTACTACTTGATGTGGAGCTTAGACACCTCATGATACCCGAGTACCTATTACAATACCATAATCTTTTATTGCTTATCATATCAATCCAAATAGAAGTCTCTAATTTATTTAGTGGTTTATTTCCTTGTCATTTATAACTTTGACCAAAGTTAGTTATATATTATATGACCATTAATCTTATATGATTTTGCTTTTGCCCTTTTCTACAGTTATGGAAGGGTTGAAGAATTGGTATATTTTGCGAGCTTAGAAGGGCAGTATGAGATTGTAGTTCACCATTACATTCAGGTGCCCTGATTCCAATTATGTTTCATGTCATTACTAAAGATCTCCGTTTCCAGAATCCAGATCTCTATTGCTTTATAGAAGTATACAATCTTATATTGATTATATTTCCTTTTCTTTGTTCTTACTTTCTGTTTTTGTTTCTTTTTCCAGCAAGGAGAAGCAAAGAAAGCATTGGAAGTGCTTCAGAAACCTGCTGTGCCTATAGATCTGCAGGTATGATTCACCTTTTAGGATATGGGGTGTGAAAATCTATTTGTCACTACTGTGTCCCATTCTTCCCGGGCCATTTCAGCTATTACTTTTATTTGAAACTGTAGCCTCTCAATTTCTTTTCAGAAATATAACAAATTATTAACAATATTGACTGTCCTATGCAGTATAAGTTTGCTCCAGATCTTATTGCCCTCGATGCATATGAAACTGTGGAATCATGGATGGCTACAAAGAATCTGAACCCAAGGAAACTGATTCCTGCAATGATGCGCTATTCAAGCGAACCACATGCAAAGTACTGCATATTTGTGTTTGCATTTTTAGTCAGTTAAATGTTTCAGTCACAATTGTGTTCATCGATTTATTTATTCTTTTCGTGTTCTGTGTCTTCTGACAGATTTCCTAAATTTATTGATGTTGTTTTGGAATTTTAAGTTCATTTACGTAAACTATTTTTACATGCAGGAATGAGACACATGAAGTCATTAAATATCTTGAATATTGTGTTCATCGATTACATAATGAAGACCCTGGAGTTCATAACCTGCTGCTTTCTTTGTATGCGAAACAGGTTGGGTGACTTGCTTTTACATCCATGATCCGTGTACTTCTGGTGTGGTGATTATGAAGGGTGTTTCACATTCATATATTTTATTTTGAAATCATCTATAATTTATATTTAGATGAACATATGTGTGCCTGCAAATGAAAAAATGGATACTACAGTGATAAGGAGTTGGTAATCTCTGAATAGTGTATTCTATGCACCTTACACCTTTAAACTATTTAGCATTAATTTACCTGGTTTTTCACTTCTCATGTACGTAAACAAAAACTACTCTTTACTGTGTGGCGCCATTGCCATTAATTAAAACTGGAATGAAAGTTTATAGTGCTATTTAAACATATTTTATTCGTACTGCAATTTAAGCCTATTAAATTTCTCCTAAGATCAAATCAAATTGCCTGTTTTTCCATTAAGATAAGAAGATGACAATCATATTCTTTATTGTATGTTCATTAACACTCACAGGACATGATTGCGATTGCAATTGTAAATATAAGTTGAAGAAGATCCTTCACGGAAATATTTAATGGAAATTCTAATGTGTGCCTTTTTCTTTATAAAATATAACTTTGATTAATCAATTGAGGTTTGACCGAGTCTTAAACTTGTCTCATCTCTTGCAGCTAATGCAGGGAAAGAGTGGTTTATCTTCATAAGATTTAAAGGAATTTACAACTTCTTGGATCTGTCTAGCGTTGACAATTGTGCCTATTTATGTATATGTTTCTTTTTTTGTCTACTCAGGAAGATGATAGTTCACTTCTACGTTTCCTACAATGCAAATTTGGGAAAGGACCGGAAAATGGTCCTGAGTTCTTCTATGATCCTAAGTATGCCTTGCGTCTTTGCTTAAAGGAAAAGCGAATGCGTGCATGTGTTCATATATACAGCATGATGTCCATGCATGAAGAAGCCGTTGCTCTTGCCCTACAGGTGACTAATATGATGGCAAGGAGTGTTAACGCACTCCTTCTAATATACTCTCTATTGTTGGTTATAATTTATTAAAAATTATGAATCATGACAAGAATCATTAAATGGGAAGTGGAACCCACAACAAATATGTTGAATAAACTTAAGTCACTAGTAGAGATTGCCTTTAAAAAAGTGTGTTTGAAAGTTTGTTGTTAGAATTTGTCATATAAGATTTTTATGTTCCAACTTCCCCGCTGCTTTAATACAAAAATGGTGCAGCTTAATTAAAAATATCTGCTTGACTGCTTTACAAATGTTCTTCATTGTTGGTGATATTTTTCACTTGTATCTTTTGCGGATTCCGCAAGAGCAACCAATTGTAACAGATTTTTTATTCTTTATGCATTAGAAATCTTGATACAAGGAATAATTCACTTATGAGGCCCAAAAGTGCCTTCCAGTGAGGGATTTTTCTGCCTTTGTGGCCCTTCTCCATTTGGCTGGAATAAGTTAGTGGTCTTGTAAAATATCTAGTTCTCTCAGAGCCAGGTTTGAAAAAGTAGTTCAACATATCCAGTTAGAAGTTTTTTAAATTTTCAATATTTTTCCATCCCAACAAAGAAATAAAAATAAGCCTATAAATATTTTGAAGACATTTTATTTTCTTTTTTTTTCATTTTTAAGTAGTCATTCTTTTGTGCTAACTGACTTTCCTATACCAGGTTGATTCAGAGCTTGCTATGGCTGAAGCTGACAAGGTTGAAGATGATGAAGATTTGAGAAAGAAACTCTGGCTTATGATTGCTAAGCATGTTGTTGAACAAGAAAAAGGAACTAAGAGGGAAAACATTAGGAAGGCGATTGCATTTCTTAAAGAAACTGATGGCCTGCTAAAGATTGAGGACATATTACCATTCTTTCCTGATTTTGCGCTGATTGATGACTTCAAGGTACAGTTAATTTTGTTCAGGTTTTGTCATCTTGATTGACAATTTTCAAATAAGATCAATTTATCTAGTAATACTTACTAGCTAAGTTTTTTTTTTTTTTTTTTTTTTTTTTTTTTTTTTTTTTATTTTTTTTTTTTTTTTTTTTTTTTTGTTCTCTGTTGACATATGCATGTAATTTAGTAGCTTCTTTTGCAAAAATTAACTAAAGAATGTGATATGTGAACTACATGTCTTAGATAATTGCAATTGGTTTTCTTAAACTTCCGTTGCTGGATTTATCTAAATTTATGCAGGAGGCTATATGCTCATCATTGGAGGATTACAATAAGCAAATTGAACAGCTGAAAGAAGAGATGAATGATGCAACCCGCGGTGCTGACAACATCAGAAATGATATCAGTGCGCTTGCTCAAAGATGCACTATTATTGATCGAGATGAGGAATGCGGGGTATTGTTCTTCCTGATACGTTAAGATCATTCTGCTTTTGTTTTTCTGATTTAGTTTGCTGAACTAATGCCTAAGTTGAAATCATTTTGTTCTGTCCCTATAGGTTTGCCGGCGAAAAATTCTAAGTGTTGGGAGGGAGTTCGGCGTGGGGCGAGGTTATACATTAGTAGGACAAATGGCTCCCTTTTATATATTTCCGTGTGGACATGCCTTCCACGCACAGTGCCTGATTGCCCATGTGACTCGTTGTACAGTTGTTTCCCAGGTAAATACAGTACCTTTATCTCATAACTGGCATCTCATTGCGACTACTTCTCATTTTGGTACCTGAAAGGTTATTGTTTCAGATTAATGGAACACTGATGTGAGTGTGAAAAGCAATGTAACAAAGTTGAAAGGACAGTGATCTGATCTTTAGCTGTTTAACATTAAAAAAATGGATAGTTTTGAGTGGGGATATCAAAAACTTTATTATTGTTTCACAAGTTAATTCAAATGACGAAAATACGCTGTAATGGAGAACAAAAATGCTGTTTAGTTTGGACCCTTAAACATGGGTTAATATACAGTAGTCATAAATTGACAATATCATTAGTTTTATATCCTAAAGAAACTGTATTCATTAATTTTATTCTCAAGTTTTGTTACAATTGTCATAACCTTGTTTGGATGGCGTCAAAATGTTGCCCCCACCTTAAACCAGCATATATTTATTACTGCCGATACTGTCATTCAGATTGAATCTATTGGGAAAATGTTGCAGGCTGAGTATATACTGGATCTGCAGAAGCAACTTACTTTGATGGGCAGTGAAACAAAGAGAGAACTAAATGGCACCCTTTCTCCAGAGGAGTCCATTCCTAGCTTGAGCACTGTAGACAAGGTTTGTC
>Ga0123340_1006515_pt1 | contig 11147 bp, 7 predicted proteins | sample SirMexnodulemix_FD_89961 | JGI IMG/M metagenome (GOLD analysis project Ga0123340, IMG submission 89961) | Root nodule microbial communities of legume samples collected from Mexico - Siratro Mexico nodule mix | ecosystem: Host-associated > Plants > Roots > Nodule | place: Mexico: Nepantla... | reverse complement strand
GTTGATGTTTTTTTTTTTTTTTTTTTTTTTTTTTTTTTTTTTTTTTTTTTTTTTTTTTTTTTTTTTTTTTTTTTTTTTTTTTGTTTATAAAATTATCTGTGTCATGTAACTATGGAAGCATCGATGCAGGTGCAACGTTATACGTATGACAGCATATGGATCTTATTTGAATTAGCTTAATCTTAGGGATATGTTAATATGTCTGGAATGACTTTGTGGCGTACTTCTGGTTGTCAGGGCATTTGAAGTTTTGGAAGAAAAGGCCAATTGGCATTGAGTTTGCCAAACACTTCAGATCTCATCTTGGTCCAATTGAAGGTCTAGCTGTAAGTTTTTTAACCTAACGTGACTCTTCTGCTATAAATTTTATATAATTTGTTCAATTAATTTATTCTTGCCTGATTTCTGTCGTATATTATATTATGAAGCAGTATAGTCTGATTTGCTGGGCATAGAAAGTGCTATTACGATTGTTTTCTTGCTGTGTTTTGTATTTATATTTTCAAAGTCTCGTTATGCTTGTCATCAACCATGACTTATTTCAGCTATGCAGGTTAGTATTGATGGTCTGCTTTGCTGCACAATATCAGATGACCGCTCTGTAAAAATATACGATGTAGTCAACTATGACATGATGGTCATGATTCGCCTGCCATATACTCCTGGTGCTGTTGAATGGGTTTACAAACAAGGGGATGTCAAAGCTAGGCTTGCTATTAGTGATAGGAACTCATCTTTTGTGCACATATATGATGCACGAGCTGGTTCAAATGATCCCATCCTCTCCAAAGAGGTTCCAATTCTAAACTAACTTTAATATAAGTGACTCTTCAAAACGAATTACAATTTTTTTGATGATATTTTGCACATATTAATTGCATATCTGTATCATTCCTCACTCCTTTGTTCAGATACATATGGGTCCTATCAAAGTTATGAAGTACAATCCTGTATTTGATTCTGTACTTTCGGCAGATGGGAAGGGGATAATTGAATACTGGAGTCCAACACTTCAATTCCCAGAGAATGAGTATATGCTTGTTTTTGTCTTATTATTGTTCTGCGACCGTCCTTTTTTATAAATGAATATCATGGTTCAAATACTGATGTCCTCCTGTTGCTAAAGTTTCTTGCCTCTTACATTACATGTATGTTCACAACTATGTTCAAGCATCTACAAATTGCCAATTTTGGGTAGCCATACCATTTGTAGGTGCTTTCTCTTTAATTGTTGTGCTGAATGGATTAAGACAATTTAAAATCTGCAAATTCTGAAGCTACATTTTATCTTTTTTCTCACCGTATCATTCTAAACACCAGCTGTAATAAGCCAATAATATAGTCAGGATTATCTAGTAAACTATTAATAGATCTAGGCGTTGTTAAAAAAGTCTACTGCATGTTCAATAAGATCATTCTTATTAATTTCCATTGACCGGACCCATGGCTCTAGCTGTGGATCAATTTGAAGTGAACTCACATGTTTAATTTTGGAAATTAGAATCTGATTCAAATTTTCCACCATTGGATGCTTCACTCAAATCCTGTCAGACAATATATTTGCTATTCTATTCAGAAGTGCGATTTTTTCTTAACTTCTGTCTAATGGTTTATAGCCTCCCTGCTGGCACCATTATTGACCACTTGGCCAATAATCTAAGGGTTTTTAGTTGGGCCACCAATAAGTTGCTAACAGGCCTACCCTGTACAAAATGAATCGGTATTGCAATCATCAATCCCATGAAGTGCCAATATTTGAAACATTTTGTGGTTATCATACATTGTCAATTTGTGACTGTATTAGTATTTATTATTTTATATACTGTATAGTGAATAAAAGTTATGGAAATTCTCAATTGCACGAGTTTTGATGTTGGAATTTGTGGAGTTACTAATGCTATTTAATGGTTTCCTCGGGTGTTTGTAGGGTCAATTTTAAACTGAAAAGTGATACTGACCTCTTTGAAATTGCTAAATGCAAGACTTCTGTTTCAGTTATTGAGGTACTTAAGTTGCATGAACATATTTCTGAACTTAACAGTTGATAATTCAATATTATGTTATTTAGGTGGTTTATGAAAGCTAGATATATCTGGTGTTTAACTTTGATGGTTTTATTGACTGTATTGCATCTTTTTAAGGTAAGTCCAGATGGTAAACAATTTTCCATTACATCACCTGATCGAAGGATACGCGTGTTTTGGTTCAGAACGGGTAAATTAAGGCGAGTTTATGATGAATCCCTGGAGGTAACAGTTTATCAGAATTTCACCCTTTCTCTTGTTGCTTTGTGAACATAATAATAGGGAAATGAATTGCTTTATTGATAGGTTGCTCAAGATCTTCAAAGAAGTGATGCTCCATTATATCGGTTGGAAGCTATTGATTTTGGTCGAAGAATGGCTGTTGAGAAGGAAATAGAAAAGACAGAAAGTGCACCACTGCCAAATGCAGTCTTCGATGAAAGTTCCAATTTTCTTATATATGCAACCTTGCTTGGGATAAAAGTGAGATATTTTTTTCCTTACTCAAGGTTTACTAACAATCACTCCAGTTCCTTCTGTAATACTACCTTTCCGTTTTATTACTTTTCCTTCACTGTTCACTAATACAATGAGGTGACCAGATGGTACTCCATTTCCCTTATGTGTTTACATATTCTATGTCCTTGTAGATTGTTAATCTGAAACGAATAAAGTTAGTCGAATACTTGGAAAGGTGGAGAATAATGATAGGTTCTTAAGAATAGCTTTATATCAAGGTGATCGGAGTAGCAAAAGAGTAAGAAAGATCCCTTCGGCAGCTGCAAATGCTAATGAGAGCAAGGAGCCTTTGACAGATCCCACTCTCCTATGTTGTGCCTTCAAAAAGCATAGAATATATTTATTCAGGTAAGTAAACTCTACTGACCATTTTACCTCTGCTTTGAAATCCAAAGTCATGTAGTTTTGTTATTTGATATATCATATATGGATATTTAGTTGGTAGTGTTTTTTTTTCTTTTTTTTTTTTACTTTGGTGCATTTTTTAAGCGTGTCATCATTAGTAGTATCTCAAGCAAATAAAATCCACGTTATCAAAGACTTGAAATTTATCATGAATCAGTCGTAGAGAACCGGAGGAGCCTGAAGATGCAACTAAAGGAAGGGATGTGTTCAATGAAAAACCTCCTGCTGATGAACTTTTGGCAGTTTCAGATATTGGAAAGTCGGTTACAACGTCACTTCCTGAAAATGTGGTCAGTTATCTTTCTTTGCCTTTAAAGTAGGTTGAGAATTGACACTTACGCTCCAAATGTTAATGGAATGATTAATTCCTTTTCCTAAATTTTTCTACTGCCCCCGTACTGTAACGGTTGTTGGGTATTGGATAGCTCTTAATAGAGGATCATATATATAGGTTGGTTCTATAATAGACTACTACAAGGGATTTTTCTTACTCTACTATTATTTTGGAAGAAAGCATATAGGTTGATGGTGTAACTCCCTCCATATTGTGGAAGAAAGCATATTCAACATAAAATAGTCCTCTCTTCTAAGTACTTGTCCTTTTTCAGCTGAACGATATCCTATACTATGCCATGCAAAAGACTTCTCATTACAATCCTGGTATATACTAGAATGTAGACCTTTAGCACCGTTTAGACTGGCAAATAAATTCACGGATGCTTTTACATTAATTAGCATCTCAAAAAGCAAAGTTGTCTAAATTACCTCTAAATTAGAAAAAATATTTGTTTCTCACCTTTATATCCGTCTCCTTGTGTACTTAGCCAGTAGAAGGAAACATATTCCCTCTTGTGCCTTATATCTGAGTTGGTTTTCTTATATATTTTTCTTTTATAATCACATGGTTATCTCTCTGTTCCCAAACAGTAGCTTTATAATACCAAATTTTCTTTTGCAGATTCTGCACACCACAATGGGTGATATTCACATGAAATTATACCCTGAGGAATGTCCAAAAACTGTGGAGAATTTCACAACACACTGCCGAAATGGCTATTATGACAATCTTATTTTTCATAGGGTCATCAAAGGCTTCATGATACAAACAGGAGATCCTTTGGGAGATGGCACTGGTGGGCAATCTATTTGGGGGAGAGAATTTGAGGACGAATTTCATAAAAGGTAATGAAGTTTGTTTGTAAACGTACTGTCATTCATTATATGCTAGAAATTTCATCACAATTTCTGACTCCAAGCTGATGATTGTTTGGGGGTAACGAACACAGTCTCGGATACAGACACAATACACACACAAGGTTATGACTACATTAACAATTGTAGGACATAGGGAGACAGCATACACACACACAGATATACATGTATTATGTATGATCAAATATCACAAAAGATGTTTACAGTCATATACGATAATAAGTCTCAAACAAAAGTACTAACACATCTTTGATAATTAAAAAATGTTAAGGGAAGTTGTAAACAAAAATCCAAAAAAACTATCAAACTCCTAAACAACCATGGAAAAGAACTAATACTGTACTTCTAAAGAGTCGTAAAAAGAATTACATAAATATCAAATTCCTAAGAATTATAAAATTCATCCATACCCAGCCCAAAAATGTAATCATTCTAAGCAGATTAAATCATAAAAGCAAAACATTAATCTAAATTACATCAGAAAAAGAAAACATTAATCAAAATTGAATCGTAAAAGGAAAACATTAATCGAAATTAAATCAAAAGAGAAACATTGGGACGTTTCTTAATGAAGAAGGTGCAGTGGTTCAACAATGGCAAACGGTGGCTGGTTGGCTGGTTTGATGTGTGGCTGATTTTGGTAGAGTATCTGTTTCACCATGTGCTGGTTCGATGGTGGACGATAGCTGGTTCGATGGATGGTGTTATGCAAATGGGTAAACGTGATGAAGGAAGATGAATTGTAAGAAAGGAAATTTCACACGTCTGGGAGTGGGCCGAGTCCATTTTAGCGTGTTGTGTCCATTTTACTAGATCACATCGGGCACACGGAAATAGCTTTTCAAAAGCATGTCCGTGCTTAGTTTGGGGAATATGCTGATGGCAAGAGTAAACTTCCTGTTATGATTTTGATTCAGAAGGAACTTAGAGTAATCATTTTTTTTTCTTCTTACAGCTTGAGGCATGATAGGCCGTTCACAGTATCAATGGCAAATGCTGGCCCAAATACAAATGGCTCTCAGTTCTTTATCACCACAGTGGCTACTCCATGGTTGGACAACAAGCACACTGTATTTGGTAGAGTTGCAAAGGGAATGGATGTTGTTCAGGTAAATTGGCTTCTATTTTTGCTTAACCATTTAGGAGAATCACGTGATTCAGAATCACTCGGCAAATAATTTCCATATTTGTGGTGTGGTCTGTCGCATCACGTGATCACATCCTTTTGAAATCTGTCCTCAATTTCCATTTCCCTATATGGAACTTTTGATAAATGTTTCTATTTTAATTTTGCTTCTATGATTGTATTATGTTGAAAATATGTTTTAGGTCTTCTTGATTAAAGTCCAATTGAGATTTTCTTGATTATGTTGACAGGCCATAGAAAAAGTGAAGACAGACAAGACAGACAAGCCATATCAGGATGTTAAAATTCTAAATGTCACTGTACCAAAGTCCTGAAGGTCTTGGTTTGTTTGGCTGCTGTAGTGATCAGTCATACATGTACCGGTGATACATGCTGAAGAAGTTTTAAATGGATTACTTGAAGCTTCTTCATTTAGCTTCATTTATTTCCTATGACCTGAGGCAATTATTCTTAACAGGATGGGTGTTGTTTTTCATGCGGTCTTCATCACAGGTTCCATCTTGGCTGAAGCTTACTGATGCGGTCTTCTGTGTCTGTTCTGCCATTATAATGTTATTTGCATGTCAAAGGAATGCAGGCTGGCAATACCTGATGTACAATATTCCTGCCTTATTAAAACTGTTTTCAAGTGTGGTATAAATTGTTTTACCCTTGATATTGCCAGGCTAGTAATTTAACGCAAAAAACATGGACATCACTGTTCCATCCACATCCTAATTTGAACTGCAATTTGTTAAAACAGTCTGCAACAGTTCTGGGGCTCTGGCGTAGTTCTTAAAGCCTACAATATTTTTGTGTAAAATAAAACCTATAATAAGTAGCTAGTGTTTAGACAAGGTGTAGTAACGCAGTAATTGCAATTTGTTTGAATTTTAGTGTTGTCGATTATGCTACTTACATAATTTTAGTTACTAAAAGTGCAAAATCTTGGTGATATTTGAACAGAGAATATCCAGTTAGAACAATGTTATCGATCTTTTCTGTTTTGTTAAATAGATTTTAACGGGGTTATATTTTTAAGTTAAAAAAATATCATTAGTAGTTGTCATTTACTTAATTTTATGATTCCGTGTTATAAAAACTAGCTTACTTTAAAATGAATGTGAAAAAAAACATGTATACACAAGAAAAATTAGCATTAGTTTTATAACTCTAAAATTATCTTTTGACGAAATTCATGTAATGAAGTCGCTTTTTTGCCTAAACAGCTTAACCGTATCTAAAGCAATAAAGAATTTTTAAATGCAAAAAATAAAAGTAATAAGAAAAGAAAAAGAATTAATTTTACAATTTAAATCACACAAATGAAACTAATTTAAATTTTTATATTAAATAATTTGGCATATAAATTTTAAGTACATGATTTGAATAAATTATATATTTTTATTTTTAAAAATCGATCGATTTATTGGTATAAGTTTATATAGATTGATAAAGATCGAGCCAAAATTACGAGCTCAATCTAGGATGAATTTTTTATACACATGAATCCATAGCTTCAGAACTAATATATTTGTTCTGGTTTAATTGTGTAACTTTAAATTAGTGAGATGAAGTGTCCTGTTTTTTTATTGTTCATAATAAGAGCTGTGGTTTATAAGTATTAGTTAGCTGTTTTTGAATATTAACTTATTATCTAAATTTTGAAGCTTTAGTTGTTTGATTTCAAGTATGACAAATAGACATTTCTTTACTTTTGCCTAAGATAAATAGATATTTCTTTGTTTTTGCCTAAGATTCTGTGTAGTTTTAATGAATTTCTCTCTTAATGTTAGTAAAAAGATTAATAATTGACATTTTAGATGAGTTACATTCTCTTTAATTGGAGGTCAAGCTGATTAATGGTACACAACCCAATGAATTCGGCCTATTTTGAATGTCCAATGATTCAAATTCGATCCTGGGTCTGACCGTATATAATCCGTAGTCTTCAAATAATTTTAGTTTAAAAATTAAAACTTAAAAGCAATAATCTCCATTCTTCTTCCTTAATACATGTACGGTAATATAGTGATAATGAAATTGGCAAGAATAAGATTAGTGTATGTAGTTACTGTAATCACACTGAAAATATTAACATCTGAATATAGTCCAATATAATATGACTGCAAGATGAGTTAATAAAATTATTTGAGGGACTATGACACAAATAAATAAATTTCTAGATAAAGCAAACTTCGTAAGCATTTACAGTAAACTTCCTATATTAACTTTTTATATCAGAAGTTCTCAATTTTTCAGAGTTTTAACTTTAAATTTGTACAAAAATTTTGATTAACGAAGAAATACGTCCTATTTTTTTTACTTCTCTCAGAGGGAGCTTAAGGAAAAACTAGTTAAAAACATAATTATAATTTGGAACCAGATAGTAAATAGCAACCTTTCAATGGTTAATGAAAAGCAAAATTATTTGATCATTATACAAAGATTGTTGAACAAAAGGAACTAGTGGAACTAGTGGACAAGTCATACTCTTTAATTTTACCTGCTAATCCGTTTCCAACAGCAGCATATCATTCAAATGACTTAAGGTTATCAAGATAAACGAGGGAAGCAGATGATAATAGGTAGCAAGAAATACCTTTCGAAAGAAATGATTTGAAGGTGGAAACAAGAGATTTTTACTTCAGATTTTCATTAGATGGCAGAAAATAGTACCCCATAAAATAGTAAAAAGATGATTCTCCTTTCATATTCTTATCATTTTTAGAAGCTTAAAAAAACCATACTTGTAAGTTACTTCTTCCAAATATTTTCTTATGAAGAAACAAAACCATATTCGACTAAATAACCGGTCAAACAAATTCAATCCAAAAGTTACTAAATTATATCGGACAGTTTGATAGCATTACATTGTCTCCAATGTGAAAAAGCAAATCTCATAAACCTAAAACAATATGTAACTCGAGTAACAAAACCTTGGGATTGAGCTAAAATACTAAATGAAACTGCAAATGTAAGACACAAAAACACTTCAGACCTTTTAGTCGAACAAACTGAAACCCATATCCTGCAAATCAAAGATGAACACATTATCAGTAGAGAGTCATAATTTATCAAACAAAAGCAATTATTGACACATGTTTGAAACTTACATCATCCGACTCCTCCTTCTCTTCAACTTTCTTTTCTTCCTTTGCTTCAGCAGCAGGTGCAGCACCACCAGCACCACCAGCTGGTGCAGCAGCAACAGCTACCGCAGCACCACCGCCAGATACAGCAGACATCTTTTCCCTTCCGCTGGCGAGTAGCTCGTTGAAGTCTTTGCCCTTGACTTCCTCCAAGAGCAATTTGATCAACTCCTCCTCAGCATCAGCTCCAACTATAACATTGGAAAGAAAATTCAGAGTTAGTATTACCAAACTATATAGATTAACCAAATATTCAACAAAATATCACATTCTCATAGTACTTTTCTGGTTGTTAATTCTACAAACCAAACCACACTAAACATCAAATAAAAAAAAAAAGTGCTTTTCCGAACATTCTAGTATTTAATACAAACATCCTCATAGTATGATTTCAACATTCTGATCATTAATTCTACAAACCAAACCACACTAACCCTAAAATTGAAACAAAAAAAAATTGCCAACATTCTAGTACTGAATGCAGAAATTTGTGCCATTACAAATCCACTTCAGAAATCTAGCGGCGTGGAAAAGTGAAATCTACAACGTACTGGATTCAACCATCGTGACAGAAGACAAACAATCCAAATAATAACAACTAAAAAAAATATATTATCAACACGAAAAGCTGTGGCAGGTGAAAATAAAGCATAAAACAACTACGGCAAATGGAAAATTACGAAAAATAGTGAAAAAGTAAAAAGTAAAGAAAATTTGGGATTGAGAAAAAAAACCTGCGCTAAGGATGTTTTTGATATCACCGGCAGAAGGAGATGGGTTCCCTCCCAACACTGCAAGCAAATAAGCAGCCACCACCTTCATATCTGAATTCAAAATCACACAATCACATTCCATTTGTTAGTGACACAGATCAACGACATAACACAGCACAACACGTGCAAAATGAAAGGAAAACCCACTTTCTGAATTGCCGTGATTTCGCTTCTGAGTTTGGGATTAGGGTTTGTGCAAAGCTGAGAGGCGCAGAAGTGAAGTGCAGAGACCTAATATATAACTAGGGTTTTCAACTCTTGAGGTTTCATCTTTCTTATTCCCCGTAATGCCCCTCCTTACAATTAGGTAAACTTCTAATTTTTTTTTTTCTTTTCAGTTTCTCTAATATATGACATAAAATATTAAAGAAGAAATTTTATATAAAAGAAAAGATAAAACATAATTCTATACTATTATAAAAATAAGATTCAGTGTTCTTTCTAATTTTTTAAAATTTTATTCTTTAGTTGTGTCTCTTTTTTTTATGCTACGGAAATATGTTTTTGAGTCCTATAAAATTAGTTATTCAGTTCTGTTTATAACATTTTTTACTTTTTATTTCTCAAGGAACTGAAATTTTGTATATTATCTCATATTATATTCATTGTATGTGGTGTAATGTAAATGTGTCGTACTTAAAAAAAAATAATAATCATAAAGCAACTTTTTAATCAACGGAACTTCACATACCAACATTATTTATTTATCTAGTGAAATTTGGGTAGTCAAATCAACATGATATTTTTACAATTGATAAGTTTTTACTACGACTTGATAATTATTAATTTATTTTTCGTTATTTCTTTTTCTTTATAAATGGAAAAAATTATTTTTATAATAATTATAATATCTTTAAAAGTGAATTATTAAATCGTTGGTAAAACTGTCAAAACATTATTTTTCTTAATTAAAGAAACATGATATTTTAATAATCAATAAACTTTTAAACCTACTTGACAATTATTAGTTTATCTTTTATCATTTATTTTCCTTTACAAATAAAAAAAATTATTTTTATATGATTATATTAATCTTAAAAGTGGATTATCAAATTATTAGTAAAGTTATCAAAACATTATTTCTCTTAGTGAAAAGAACATATGACACTATATATAAGGCTATCGTATTGTAGGGACTTATTAACGGGACAAGTCCATTCACAATAATTGTACATGTAATATTATAAAGATTACCTTAAAAGAACTTATAAAGATTTTTGGACAATATGAGAAATCGAAAGAATATACACATTAAAAAGTAGAGTCGTTTCCTAAATGATATGATATGTCAAGATTTAGACGAGTTTATTGATTCTTCCTTGAATACTTCCATATCTAAATATTCAAATATTTAATTTAATACTTATTATTTAAATTTATAGAATCTTAGGAAGAAAAATTATAAATAAGAAAGATCCATAATAAAAACAATTTCTATTTAATATTGACTTGAAGTATTCTAAAAAATACGTTTAACGAGAACATTAATATGGTTTAATATGATTTTATAAATAAATAACATTGGCTTAATATGATTTTATAAATAAATAACATTGTTCCCTACGTATGATATGAGAAATTAAAATCTCAAGTTCATAGTCTTCTACTCTAGTAAAGAATATCAAAGGTTTACCCAAATAATCAACCATCATTTTATAATTTCAAGATACCCTCTATACACATATCATATAGAAAGATGTCATGTGTCTGTTCACGAAAATATATAAAATATTTAATAATATTAATTAAATTTCAAATCAATCAGTTTTCATTGATTCAGATTTTAAAAAAATATATATGAACTAACTCAATCACATGCAATTATTTATGATCAATTATATTCAATTGTATGCAAAAATATGAGATTCTGATTTGAGAAAAAGAAAAATACGTCAAAAAACTCAGCTCATAATCTTATCATTTGAAGATATAACAT
>Ga0123340_1006512_pt1 | contig 11149 bp, 5 predicted proteins | sample SirMexnodulemix_FD_89961 | JGI IMG/M metagenome (GOLD analysis project Ga0123340, IMG submission 89961) | Root nodule microbial communities of legume samples collected from Mexico - Siratro Mexico nodule mix | ecosystem: Host-associated > Plants > Roots > Nodule | place: Mexico: Nepantla... | reverse complement strand
TATATATATATATTAAAAATCTAATATTTATCACATAAATTACTTTACGTAAAAACAAGAGTTATAACAGCTTACTTAAAAAGTTTCCTAATACCATTTATTGATAAAATAAAATATATATTTTAGATGTATTTTTTTTTTCAGTAGGGTAGAAATTATATAACTTACAAATCAAGTTTAATTTTTTTCTATTTTTATTATTTTGATAATAATAAAGCAATATATAAATTTTGAAAAATAAAAATTTTCTTTAAATTGCTAAGGAATAAAATTTATAATAGTATGTATATGAAAGAAAACTTCAGTTTTCACTGTCTATTTATTTCTTATAAAATTAGTATGTAATTAATATTATTAGCACTAATTAATGAATTAAAAAATAAAACAATAAAAAGAACGAAAAACTAAGACTATAAGGCTATCAAGGAAGGATGAAGAAACATCCAAAGAATTCAAAAACAAAAATCTCTACTATTATTTCTTTGTATTATCCATTCTAACATATTTTTTAATAGTCTTAAAAGTATCTTTCTCTGTTGTCGAGGTTTTCTAGAAGTTTGAACATACTTATCCAACTCGTTCTAATTATTAAAGAACTAATGCTCCATCAATACCCAGAAAAAAGAAACATCTTCAAAAGCATTTTCAGGAGGCCTATCAAGCCTATAGGTTATTTGAACTAGATCATCATGCCCATTAGAGTTTGAATTAGACCTCCTCCAAAATCAAATTCACTCACTTCTTAGAAACTAAACTCTGCTCCTAATTAAACTTGGGCACAACATTATCAAATTACAAAGGTTTTCTATTTATCTCTTTCCTTGTTTCGCTATCCTTCTACTCTCAATGAATTGCACATATATTGTATGTGACTGTTCTAAAGTATTATGCTTATCATGACTTTTTTTTTCTTGAGAAATAACATCATCCATAATAGATAAAGAGAAAAAATAATTGAAAAGAGTTAAAGCCACAGAATGAACAACATCACACTTAGGAGAAGTTTGTTTATTCTATTTAGCAACTGGAGAGGAGTCAATAAGACTTGGTTTAGAATCTGACGTATGATATACATCCACCGTCACAACAACATCACTATCCCTCTTAGAAACAGATGGTGAATCAAACTTCTTGATGTAAAGCACACCACCTTAATAATCTTTCACTAAAACTTTTTACAACACATCCAGAAGTATCAACTCTTGCAATGACATCAAGGGTTATGAAAGGTTAAACAAGGATAAGATAACTATGAACAAAAATAACAAAGAATATGATAACATAGAATAAGGTTATATTTGAATGTACTCTTTTTGTTTACAATAGCTCACTTAATATAAAATTCTAGGGAACTAAATATATAAATTCTTCTAAATAAATACATTTGATATTCTCTGATACTCCCTTGATTATCTCTAATATTCTTACTAATATTCTCTGATAATAATATTCTAACATCAACATCATTATCCCTTCTAGAAACAAACTGAGAAACAACTTCCTGTCGTGAAGCCGTAACACCTTAAGACTTTTAGCACAACTCACTATTTGTTTTTCAATTTTTTTTCATTATGTTATTATTCCTAAAACAAGAAATATATTATCATTATTATTTAATTTTATGTATGATGTAAGAAGCTAGAAAATCTGTCATCTGAGTAGACATGGTAGAAGTTGAATGAGCACTTGATTATTATATTATTAAACTGAAAACGCGTATTTATAAAAAAAGTAACTAGTCAAGCCTCATTTCCACTCAAGTCATCATCTCTCTAAAACCCCTAATTCTCTTTTTTCTCTGATTTCTCTCTAAACCTCTGCTTCCGTACTTCATCAGTTTCTCAAGTGGAGCTCACTGTTGGACTCGTGACGGAGAATAGAGCAAGTCTACCGGATCAGAATCTCCGTTAGAGTAAGTTCGTTCTCTGCCCTCTTCCCTTAGAGCCATTTTTAGGTTTTCATTTTCCTCTACCTTATGAGCTTGCATATGGCCTGAGTTATCAGATAGCGTCTTTGTGAGCTCAGTTTCCTAGTGTTTTAGTCTAATCGTTGATCAGAGGTCCTTTGGTGCAGATTCAAGTTCTTGAAGATTTTAGGCTTTGGGGCTGTTAGAGAGAACTTCTAGTGCAATTCAGGTAAGGGAAGCTGACTTGCATTTTACTTGATTCTAATTTGTTTGTGAGTTAGGGTTTCATTCAAAATATGTTTGTGAAAATGCATCTGTGATGATTTATTTGCTGGCATGAAATTTAAGTTGAGTTTGTGATAGTTTATTCATTCTGGTATGCATGATGAGTATGTGAAAATTGATGGAATGCAAGTTGAATTCCTAGTTAAGTTAGTCATCTGAGACATGTGTAGTAGCTCTGTGGTAGTAAAAACTGCATAAATTGTTTGATAACTTATATATTCTGCATAATTCGCCCAGGCGAGAATGGTTTCGAGTAGCAAGTATCTCTCTGGACTGTTTTCGCCCAGGCGAGAAGTTCCTCGCCCAGGTGAGAAAGTAGTTTTGCTCAAGCGAGGGTACAGTTGCCCAAGCGAGAAAGTCCTTGAAGCAAGTGTGCTCTCTGGACTACTTTCGCCTAAGCGATAAATTTTTCGCTCAGGCGAGAGGTATTTTCGTCCGGGCAAAATTGGCCCAACTCAAGCTATATATATATATATATATATATATATATATATTTGGCTTTTTGTTTTCAATTGTTTAACTCTTTTGGAATGCAATGTATGTATTTAATAAAATAGATTAATTGATAATTTAAGTTTAATTATACTGATGGTTTAGTGATTTCTTTAAATGTTGAGATTGAAGTGGAGATTGAGATTTAAAAGTGACTGAATACATAAGTAGAGATCTATATTGTGATGTAATATTGTTAAAAGTGTCGATAAAGTTGGTCAAAGCCTAGGTATAGTGTTTTCAGGAAAGAAAACACCCGTGTCTGGGTTAATTAGGAAGTGCATTGTCTAAGGATCTGATCAATAACGATTGATATCTTGACTCTACTAGTAATAGGAATCAAATAGATGATCATTACTAGGTGGTGAGAGTCGAAGGAGGTCTGAATTGGGTGACTGCAGCTTGAAACATAGCTGGTCAAGAAAGTCTCAGGGGGACTAACCCTGTCATACATGATTGATGATTCATTTGTGTGGGGGATGTGTGGATTCACAGTTTGGAGATGTATAACAGGTGCATATCTCGGGGTTTATTCAATACACGTGTCTTCCGGAAGTAGAGTCATGTTTGTAGTGTGTCAGATTCTTATATTGTGATGATACATGAAATTGAATGTTTTTTATTTGTTAAAATTTGGTTAGCTTACCCTTTGTTTTTGGTTGTATCGTGTTTGATTTTTTATCTGTGATGATTGTGTCTTGACATAGGAGCAGATAGTGTTACAGATAGATCTTTGGGAGATCATCTAGGTTGAAGGATGCTGTTAGGAATAGTATTATATTTTGAAAAAGTTATATATGATATTATAAATATGTTTTGAAGTACATGATGTTAATACTTTAGTTGCCTTAATAGAAGCTTTAATTTTTTGTGGGATGTTACATATGAGGCGTGTTAGTGATGCATTAAATCATATATATTAACAAAACATATAATTAAGATAAAATATAAATGATTATCTTTTTATGGGAAAAAGTGATTAATTTACAAATAATTAATCATTTAATATCATAATGATGTAGACATTTTTAATCAATTATCATAATTAATAATTGATTCTTTATTGTTTTAAATACAAACATTAGCAAATAATTAATCATCATTTAAATTAATAATGAACTACATTTTACAATAATCAACTATATTTATTAAAAATAATCTTTTAAGTTCTTTTTATAGTAAAAAAATATTAAATATATTTTGACTTTCATAAACTCTATAAGAAACAAAGAAATAATTTTTGATAAAGAAAATTTTATTGGAGGTTTATCTTGAATATATTTGGTTAAAATAAGTTGCATAACCTTTTGTTATTTTAATCTTTCTGAAATATCCACTATTACAATTACAAGTGAAATCTTTCTTTAGTATTTTGTAAATTTGTTTTGAAATTTTTGTACAATTAAATTTAACGCGTGCATGTAGTGGGTTTTAAAATTATTGATAGGATTTCAAGAATTTTTGTTATACCTTAAATGATTACATGTTTCACCTGTTAAAAGTGATGATAATATAATGTTCAAAATAATAGGATAATTTTATTAGTCGAATTAGTATAAAAATGTGTTATCATCTTCTTAAAAGCTCTTTTTTTATTTTTTTTAATTCCGTATATATTTTTGTTTTAATTATGCTTTTGATAAAGTTTTACAGGAAAAATCTTGTTAAGTTCATTAATCATACAAAAATTTTAAAATGCCAATTTCCTTACACTTAAAACAACATGGGTAATGAGAAAAAGAATTTCAATATTATAAAAATATAGAACGTATTTAGATTTAATAAAGAACTAGTTATTCACATTAATTCTGTTCAATACTACACAATTTTGATAATATTAAAATTGACAAATAATCTGATTTTATTGATAATTTTTATGATTAAGTCTTATTTTGATACTTTTTTAAGAAGTAATATTAAATATTATATTATTATTTATATATTTCTTAAAATTTATTTCTTTAAAAAAATATTTTTTTACCAAAATTAAAATTAATTATTTCATAAATATATAATTCCATTCGAAATACAGTTTAAATAAGTTTTAATCATCACTGGTCATGGATATTTGAAATCAAACGTGAATAAACATTTCTAGTTGATTTAAGCAACTTTTTTTTTAATTATAAATATATCACTGCATTTCTTTTTATTTTAAAGTTCGATTTTACGATTAAAATAAAAAAGAAAACATCTTAGGAAAATATTTGTTTTACTCACGCTTTATTTTCATTTGATACTGATTGTAGTTAATAAAATATAATATATTAATAAAATAATAATATATATAAGTGTTAGATAGGTGTAAAATAGGAACATATCAACGCCTTAAATCACTCTAACTGTCTGAAATCGATAAAGAAGTCTTCCATTGGTTGACCGTAGTCTTCAAAATAGCCACCAAAATCATCGTCAGTATCATCCCTATCTTGGTCGTAAGATTCAGTATCCTCATCATCTGCATGTTGTGCGGCGCAACGTGCACGCATTCCAAGCAAGAAATCTGAAATGGCACGAACATTCACAACCAGATAGCAGAACAATGCGGCAATTGGAGCAAGCTTTATGCTCATCTTCATCAATGTCACCAACAAACATCCAACCAAGAAGTTAGTCACACCAACTTCGAATCCAAGTTGGAGTTGTCTCGACAAGCTCAAAGCCATCAAGGCAAACGCCCCAGTGGAAGTGAGGTTCATCGTTTTCCCGTACCCGTTCTTCACTTTCCCTTCTTCCCAGTGCTCTTCCAAAATGGACCACAGAGAGGTAAGCATCAAGACCACAAAACCCACATGTGCTTTCAACAACAAACTTTTCCCATGTCTCCATCTGCATCTTGGAACAAAGAGCATCAAGATAGATAAAACTGAGCTTACGACACTGTACACCATGATCTTCAGCGGGTTCCAGTGTCCGAACAAGTCTTGGAAAGAGGGGCTGAAACCATAACAGCTGAACCCAACTATGCTTGAACCAAAGCCCGTGAGTCTCCACACCAAGGGGTGGATTAGGAGTTTTGATATTGAGTTTTGAAAGGCTTCACTATTGGTCATTGTTGTGAGGAAGAATAGGAGGTTCAAAATTGAATATGGGAAGAGTTAGAAGTTAGAATAGCTTATGAGGAAGATTTAAAGTTAATTAACAGTGCAATGCTATGTTCTTAGAAAGTGGCTGGAAGGTGTCTTCTTGACCAAATCGAGAAGCTTTTTGGGACTTTTTTACTCTTAAACTTTACCATGGTTACCAGGAACTTGCCATTAATTTCACGAGCTTCGAGGTAATTTATGTGTGCTTTAACATGAAATTTCAGTTCATTCTTCCGAATTATTTGTACGGAGTGACAGGGTGGTTTGAAAATGTTATTGCTATGGAAACTAAATAGAACTGGTCAATTAACGAAAAAATGTGTTATCCCTGTACTGGTGGGAACTATTTCAGTCCAAAAAGCGATGAAAACCATATAATATAATTGATATGGACAATAATAGTCCAAAACACCTATTCATACTCCTTTTTATTATTTTTATGAGAAATAAATGAAAGCTATGAAGCTCGGACATTCTATTTTTGGTGACTATTTTTGGTGACGTATCTGTGTCCGACACGTATCGGACACTAACACCCGTACAACACTCGTACGACACGTATTAGTGAAGTGTCCAGTTCAAAAGATAATATTTTAAACATCTAACAATTTTAACATAGTTCTAACATAATTTTAACAAAGAATAATACAATAATTTACTTAAAACTCGTTAATTTATTATAAAGATAAGATACAAATCTTATATATAATAAGAATATTTAGATTATATATATTTCTTTTGACTTTTTAGATTTTAGATAAAGAAATTATATCTATCTTATTGTTATATTTGACTAACTTTGTTCATAGATAGTTTTTTAACACCTAAATCTTGATTGAAATTGATAGTCATGTAATATATAGATTTGTGTCTCGGTGTCCTATATTTTGGAGACTACACGTGTCTACGTGTCCGTGTCTGTATCGTATTTGTACCCGTGTCAGTGTCAGGGTTCATAGAATGAAAGTATTTTTAGCATTATCACTTATTTTGTATTAAAAAGGAAGCAGCAGCAAAGTATCGAATTTCGTTTTATTCTACTTTAAAGATTACTCGACCTTAAGTTAAAGTATTCAAATGTATTTAGGATTGTGATGAATTTATTAATTTATAGAATGGAAGACCTTTTAAATGCATAAAACAATTTTTTTATACAGCAACAACATCAGAACAACATCTGGAAAAAAAAAATAGAAAAACATTCCAAATTTGCCGGTAAAGTCGTTAATATCAACTGGATATTTGGTTGGGATCATCCACTGGATGTTAGGCTTGGATCATCCACCGAGTGTTAGGTTAGGATCTCCAAAAGCAGATTTGATTCATAAGTTCAAATTCCATATCTTTTATCTGCGTTTGTATCCATTATATGTGCGGATTTGAGGGTAGAGATTTGCAGGGTGAATCACTTAGTTGATCATTTGCAAGTGAAGAAAGTAGTGGAAAATCAGCGTGACTCATTATTTTACTCTTCTATCCTTCATTATATTTCATTGCCATTAGCATTGCGTATGGCCAAACTAGTAGAGATTCATCAGCACCTTGCATGCATTGCAGAGATTCCTAAGAGCTTGAAGAGGAATTGTTTGACTAACAATGTCACGTTTGAATATACATTAAAAAGGACGTTGATAGTGGACTATGTTGCGCTACCTTGCTTTTGGTCTTCCTTTCTGCTTGAGCATTTTATGACTTGATCAGAAGCAACGAATCACTGGATCGAGGTAAACTTGCACGTCAATTATTAGTGTTTTTTTTATGGATAATCCATAATCGATTATGTATATATTTTGTATAAATAATCGATTATGCGAACAGGATAATCGATCATGGCCTTCTTATGTTGAGTTTCTCTGGTATGTGATTTTTGGTTGAATTCCTTGGATCTTACAAGGTTGTGTAGATTGATTACAAGTAAATGAAGGTGAATCTTGAGCTTGAAAAAATAACTTGGATGGGTAAGGGTTGAATCTTATTGTGTCACTGGTGGGATTGGTTACTTTACTTTATGTTAGAATATCTTCCGGGAGTTGACCTTATATGATTGTGTGGCTGATTTAGGTTGGATGTACTGAGTTTTGATAAGTTTTGTGCATGGTGTATCACTGTATTATATGACAAGGTGTACGGTAAACATGTAATGTCATAAATAAGCATTACATAATAATCTTCTAGTGCTTTTATTCATCTCTTCCAGTGCTTTTATTCATCTCTTCCTTTGTTATTGTTGTTCCTTGTGCTGATATGTGTGATTGTGAGATTACGATGGGTGATCATTTGTAATACGGTAGGAGTATTTTGGTACTTTGTTCTGGTAGAAAATCTAATACTTGTTAACTGCAGGTTGATGGTTGGTCAAACAATGTGTATGGTGTTGTGGTGCTACTCTTGGTTTCCTGGTAGTAATTTTTTCTTTATTTGTATGAAATAAAATTGTTCGTGCGCATATTTAAATTATTTAGACTTATTTTAACCTGCTCAATTTCACAGAAAAATCCGTATTATTCCAGTGATTGTTTTTCCCCCTATCTTTCCTCTATTAATTTCCTGCGGGATTACAGGTCTTCCCAGTTCATCTGTAAAAATAGTTTCTGACAATAAAAATGTTTGTGTGTGTTCTGTACAAACATCCAGCCGTGCATGCCAGTACTATTTTAGATTTCTTGACTGAGAATTGAAATGAAGTATAGATCTTAGGCTAGGGGAGGGTGTGTTGGAAAAGATGGAGAATCAAGTTCTCAAGTTGTTTGCTTCTGTCTTTCGCTCTTTGAGAATTACAAATTACTATATATGGTCCTAAATAAACGTCATCCAGCATAGAGTATGTACATGAACCAGCTGCTGGATTACTCGCCTCTGTCATATAATCTTTTGCACAATCAATAAAGTTCTGACTTCTGAGACATATTTAAAATTATGCAGATAGTTCCAAGTAGTAGAAACCCTTTCTTTCTTTGCTTATGGCATGCTTGGTAGAGTTGAAAATAAGAGCATAAATAAATGATCCATTTTTTCTGACCGAATGCCATCATTAACAAGTTTTTTGGTCGTAAAAAACACAAAAAGTAGAAGGTTAAGACGAGTGTAAAATGTTTGTAGGATGAAGAGATCAAAACATAATGCTTGTTTTCATTTCTTGACCTATGGCTTAGGCTACATGGAAGACTATGGAGACGATATTTGTCCAATGTTTTGTATTTTAGCTCCTCCCAAGTTAGAAGTAACTAACTGTTTATCTTCTCTATTCTTTTGTATGAAGCTTCTTGAGAATACTGAAATATCATCATTCTATTCAGTTTCCACTCTCAGTCATTTTCATTCAATCAGCATGTTACACCTAACAACTATATTATAGGGTCCATTATTGATTATGGGTAGTAGGATATGATGCTTCTTACTGTCCGTACAAGAGTGCACAATGCAGAAAGCACACTCCATTGTAACTTTGGAACCACTTTCTTATTTGAGTAATCTAGAGGTGAAACTGGAATAACTTAGTGCACGCACACTCCCTTTCTAATCTTTTGGTGTTGAGTGGGATTTTCAATAACTAGTAAATCTGATCCAATAACCCACCTTATAGGGACCAGATTACTTATGGTCCCAGGTGAATATGAATATATACTGAAAATATTCCTGTTTATTATGAGTTTACTCTGGCAGACAATTTGGAAGTGTCTGCAGTGGTAGCTCCAATTATAGTGTTGATTCGTGATCAATTATTGCTTTTAACTTTTCTCTGCTATATTGCCTTAACCACTAATACCAAAGTTCCATCCAAAATTTATTACTATATGGAATCACAATCACTTACAATTCCAACCCCAGAGCATAGTTTACTCACCTGCTTTGTTAATTTGATGAGGTGAAAATGAAATAACGAATAATAGCCACCAATTTATATTCTAGCTGTCAGAGTGTTGCCACTTGCAATGCTAAAACAAACCTCAACAATCCAAAATCCATGCTTGTGAAATGAAAGAGTGATAAACATGTGATAACACTGAAATTTAAAATATTTTAATAAATTCTCCATTTTTATTCGTGTTTATCAACTCGCCATTTCTATATTCAATAAACATGTGTACATTGTACCTAAATCATAATTGTTATTTTTTGTTAGAGAATTGTAAGGTCCCACGTGAAAAAGAATAATAAACACGAGAAAGATTGGGTTTCGGGCACATGTAGAAAATATAATAAAATAATAGATTGTCTTGTTTTTGAGATAGATTTATTGTTCATTTATTATTTCTTTGGCTTATTGTATCTTGTATATATTAAAAGCTAACAAGTCACTGACATACCATACGTAAACTATATATAAATTAATTTAAGTAGTAAGTATATTATACTATAATATATTTCGTAATAATAAGTATAGTATTGAAATTATATTATTGCAACTTTTTTTATATATGAAATCCCCCTTTAAACAAGAAAAAAAGAAATACTCCTGCAACCATGTTCACTTTTTTTCTCTTTTAAAATCCTCTCTTTCAATCTCAAAACTCCCTTTCTTTTTCTTTAATTTTTTTCACCATTCGTCAATTTCATATTTTGATTGGAACTCTCAACCAGTTAAAGAATCAATGAATGATTTTACTCTATAAAAACCTTGTCCAGAGTTTCTAGATTTTTTTGCTGTTATAGTGTATCTTGAAACCTTCATAAATGGAAAACTAATTCTAAAATTTTGCTATAATACACTAAGTTAGAGAGTATTTGATCTTGAAATGAGATGTAATTTTAATTTGAAATATTCTCTAATAGTGATGAATTTTGTATAGTTTGATAAAATGATTTATTTTATGCCAATTAAATTTGTGGGAATAATAGATGTTTAAATGCTTAGTAAATAATTATTGTTTAGATGTGAGATGTATCATCTTTGCATGTTTTTATGTTATGGATTGAATGAGATATGTTGTTGTGAATAATGAAAATTGAAGTGATACATTTGAAATATGAGTTATGTTTATTGTGTGTATTAAGTTTTGGCATCTATGTTTTAACAGAGATCCTTAAGCTTTACTGATGATCTAAGTCATATAAACTAAGATATCAAGTGGTGAGAAGCGATTGAGGGAGTTAAAAATGTTCTTGCAAGAGACTGGTTAACTCCAACAACAACAATGCCTTCGATATTCTCCCTCTAACTCTGATCTTTGTATACTATTCAGTCGGCTATGCTAGTCCAGCAACTCTTGTCATCTACTATGAGTTCTCCAAATGTCACAATCCTGGGAGGGGGTCCTGTTGGGAACAACGGGGAATTTACCACATACACATATCTTCACATTGGTAAGATATTGTCCACTTTGGGCTTAAGCCCTCATGGTTTTGCTCTTGGGCACCTCCCAAAAGGCCTCTCACCAAT
>Ga0123340_1006511_pt1 | contig 11150 bp, 6 predicted proteins | sample SirMexnodulemix_FD_89961 | JGI IMG/M metagenome (GOLD analysis project Ga0123340, IMG submission 89961) | Root nodule microbial communities of legume samples collected from Mexico - Siratro Mexico nodule mix | ecosystem: Host-associated > Plants > Roots > Nodule | place: Mexico: Nepantla... | reverse complement strand
TTTTTACTTTATTTACACCCATTATGCCTGTCCCTCAAAAAAAAAATACCCAAAAAAACAAAAAATCAAAAAATTAAAAAAAAAAAAAAAAAAAAAAAAAAAAAAAAACTAAAAGGAAGGCTTTTCAATAGCTAGAAAATAGATTAAATTTTAATTTTGACGATTGCCTTTGAATTGATCAACTCATTATCATGATATTCTCTTAATTATAACCTAAACAAACCCAATTAGCTGTACATGTCGTTGAACTTCAACAAGCTCAATGATAAAAATAATTATCCCGTTATCTGGCCCCATAATAAGAAGCATTGCACTCCTAGTTGTGCCTCACTTAATTAGTTAAAAATTGTTTCATTTTGACTTGTTAAAATTTTTCCTTCATGGGTCTGCCCTCGTAAGCAAAACTTCGAATCTACACAACGACTATCCACCACAATACAACCCTGAACCAATGCATTGCATTTTCTACGAAAAGACCATGCAATATTTTATTTCGAAATTTTCAAAGTAAACACGAAATCTTAAAAACACAATCGCCAAATCTGTGTGCGTATATGTAGGAAATACAACCTCAGAAACCCACACAGTGATCTTCTCCAAAATAAATCTAGGGTCACATCTAGGACATGAGACCTCTCACGCTTGCTCCAGCGTGGATTTTCCTTCTGTTAGCTTTCTCTTCTGTGGCTTCTGCGGCTCTTGTGGAGTACACATTCAACGTAATTTCTCTTCCTCTACATTCTATGCAAACATCCTTCTCATTTTCCATTCTTATTTTCCTCTTATAAACTTTTCTGGGGAAGTTAATTTATCCAACCAAACATGCATGCCACAAACACAACAAATATCTTCCTAGTTTTTATCTATACACATTGGTGACTAAAACTCAGCTATATAACTTTTGTTTCATACTATATTCTTTGGTTCTGAAATGTTGTAGGTGGAGAACATGACTATCCCTCGGTTATGTAACAACCAAGTTATAACTGCTGTGAATGGAGAATTTCCTGGACCTACTATACGAGTACGAGAGGGTGACACTCTTGTGGTTCATGTGTTGAACAAGTCGCCTTACGACGTTACCCTGCATTGGTAATTGCTCCTTCTTAATTAGTATAACTAACTCTTCAAAGATTAAAGAACAACAGTGAGAGGTTAGTAAGTTACAGAACATCAATTTGCAGAAGAAAAGGAAAACGACGTTAAAATATTGTACTTTAAGAGGCATGACAGACCTGATACTGACAGCAGAATATATTATTGTATTCTGACTTATTTGGCAACAAACTCTTGAAAAACGTTTACTTATATTTTTCCTCTCTCTTTCCATTTACTATTTTCACTTTTTAGTAAAACTGGGACTTTATTTTAGACCTGTTTCAAAGTTTTATGCAGAAAATAGAAAAAAACAAACAAACTTACTTTTCAGTACGTTTTCTGTTTCAAAGTTTAATATGCGCTGATACATTGGCAACTCTTAACAACCAAATAATATTTTATTATAATATAATAGTTTATTAAAAAAACAATTGTAAGATAAGGTTTTTTATAAATAGTTGTGTCAAAGGATTCTTTTCAAATATAAACGGTCCATGTTTTTAGGTTATAAGGAGTTACAGTAACATAGCCTTTCACGGACCTCGTATTTTGGGAATGTCCTATCAATATAATTCACAAAAAATATTAATAAAAGAAGTTGTAAGATGGTAATATAAACTGTGAAGGATGTCAACATATCATACCCTCTTAAAACATTTAAAAATATCATTATATCTTAAAATTAGAAGGAAAGAAAAAAACACAGTAAAGAGTATTCGAAAATGTATTGATTTCTAATATGTAACTTTTGTTGATATTTATCAATATTTGATTACTTGTAAAAAAGAACGTTTTATTACACAGGCATGGAATATTTCAACTCCTAAGTGGATGGGCAGATGGTCCTGAATATGTACTCAATGTCCAATTCGTCCCAATCATAACTTCACTTACAGATTCAAAATAGATGGACAAGAGGGAACTCTTTGGTGGCATGCTCATTCATCCTTCCTTCGTGCAACAGTCCATGGTGCACTTTTTATCCATCCTAGGAGAAACCATCCTTATGCATTTCCTAAGCCCTACAAGCAAGTTCCCATCTTAATTGGTACATTAAAGCTTCTATGTTCTATTACTAAACTCACACCCTTTTTCTAGTCATTTACTGTTTTTTATATTGTAATTATTTGTTCTTTGTATATATCTCAGGTGAATGGTGGAAATCCAATGTTATGGATTTTAATGACCAAACACTTGCCCCATCTGATGCTTTTATGATCAATGGCTTGCCTGGTGACCTATACAATTGCTCTCAAGATCGTATGTGACTACCTTCATTAATTATCATCTCTGATTTCTTATTATATTTTGATGATGTCTGGATGCGTTTCTCCATAAAAATGTTTATAAAATTATGTCTTCATTCCAATAAAATAAGTCTCAGGGATTCATTCGTTTAAAATTGTTTTCCTCCTTCCCATTGCTTTTGTAGAGATGTTCAAACTGAGGGTGAAGCCTGGTAAGACCTACTTGCTAAGGATAATCAACACCAACGTCATTAGTCAAATGTTCTTCAAAGTTGCCAATCACAGGTTCACTGTGGTTGCAATCGATGCAGTGTACACAACACCTTATGCCACCAATGTGGTGGTCCTTGCCCCTGGTCAAACCACTGATGTCTTACTCCAAGCTAATCAACCAATAGGTTCCTATTACATGGCTGCGTCGATTTATAACACGATACAAGCGGCATTTGACAATACCACAACTAGAGGACTCGTTGTCTATGAAGGATCCAAATCAACCACTCCTTTGATGCCAATCATGCCACTTTTCAATGACACAAAAACGGCTCATAAATTCAACACCGAACTAACCGGGCTTGTAGATAGGCCTCACTGGCACCAATGCCCAAATGAAGTGGATGAGAAAATGTTCATTACAATTGGGTTGAATCTAGCACCTTGTCCACAAAATGAGACATGCGTTGGCCCAAAAAACACCAGAGTGTCATCCAGCATGAACAATGAATCTTTTGTTTTTCCTAGTCACAAGAAAATGTCCATGTTGGAAGCATTCTACTATAATGAAAGTGGCATATACACCAAGGATTTTCCGAATAGGCCTCCCCTAGAGTTTGACTACGCCAACCCAAATAATATCCTTGACTTCTCTCTCCTATTTGCTCCCAAATCAACCAAGGTGAAAAAGTTGAAGTACAATTCCACCGTGGAGATTGTGTTGCAAAACACTGTGTTGCTTGATCCAGAGAACCACCCCATGCACATTCACGGATTCAACTTCTTTGTCCTAGCTCAGGGCTTTGGAAACTTCAATGCTACACGAGATAGGGTAAAATTCAATTTAGTGAACCCGCAAATGCGAAATACAATTGCTGTGCCTAACGCAGGGTGGGCTGTGATCAGATTTAAGGCAAATAATCCAGGTATGTGAATTCACATGTTTTTATTATGAGGTTAATGAATTACTTTCAGTTAATTATGGTTTGATGAATGTATTCATTTGGCTATCTTGTATATTATGCTAATCTGTTCTTCACTGACAAATATTGCAGGTATATGGATGATACACTGCCATGTGGACCTTCACATGTCATGGGGTTTGGCCACGGCTTTCGAAATTGAGAATGGACCCACTCCATCTTCCACATTGCCTCCCCCACCTCCTGATCTACCCAATTGCTAATAGAGAAACTTGCTCTCTTTGACAAGAAATTTGCAACATTTTTCTAAACTCTCATTGTATCATTTTATTTGTTAGTAGAAATTTCATCTCTCAAGTCAGAATAAAGAATTTAATAAATAAATAATATCTCATTAATGGGCTAAGTTTCATTGAAGTAAGGTACATGGGAGACAGCACCATATTGGTTTATCCTATAAATTGGTTTTGCAGTTTTAGTATACGTGTTCCTAACAGTACAAGCTTAAAGAGTGCACCAACTCTTCGGGGTAAAAAAGATTTCGGCCACCATAAATGTGAATCAAGACCAGCAGCAATGCTAAGCTAGGAGACCCTCTCATAATAGTTCGGAAAATACTAATAGTTTCTACAAAAAGGTGCATAATCATGACAGATCAGCGTGGGAATGTACTAATTGTAGGAAAAATAATATTCAAAGATTAGTATCAATTAAATGGTTTCAATACGAGTGCACTCGGACTACAATTGGTGACGGAGGCAACTTAGAGACATTTTGGTGTCAGTTATTGAAGTTGAAGCACTGTCAGTATCAGATTCAGGTGTATTCAGATTTTGGGTCACCTTCATGGATCAAAAAATCAGAAGCTACAGCAAAAAGAAATCCCTGAATATTTATTTTTTTTTTTATAATTGCCCTGTTCCTGCTTGTCCACTTAAACTAGCCTGATTGGTTTTATATGCGCTAAATAACCATCTTGTTTCAACCTGCACCTAACTTGTATGAGGGAAAATCAAATAGTACCGCCAATTGGGAGGGTATGGTATGCGGCTAGCTTCATGCAGCAATTTGTCAACACCTAATTGGTTTGGTTATGTAATTTGGGTGATGCTTTTTTCCAATGTATGCAAGATAGATGTTTACTTTGGTTCTTTGGCTATGTGGTTAGTTCATAAGATTTTCAAGTATGGTTTTATATGTGCTAAATCAGCTAATGAGCATCGACGAAAACTATATCACTTAGGGGTGTTTTGGGTAAAAATGTCCTACGACATTTTAGGATTTCTTTCTATGTTTCTCATATTTTTCATTGTGTATAGGTTGGAATGATTTTATGTTTCTCATATTTTTCATTGTGTATAGGTTGGAATGATTTTTGTCCTATCATTTATAAAATTTCTTATTGCTAATAAAACAAACAGTTCAGAAGGTCAATTACACCTTGATTTGGTCTTGCATATATGTTCCTACAATGATTACATTTCAATATAGTTGATCCTGTAAAACAAGAGTACCTAATCTAAATTATCATTTACAACTTGAGCATGGTTGAGATCTATGATAAGCCTTATCCCACTAATACATCTCAGCAGCATGTACTGTGTTGCAATATCCTTGGAATGGTAATATGAAACGGTCAGCTCGCATATGTATCTCACAATCCAATTTGGTTTTTGTGTATGAATCAGAAGAGATCTGAAATGGAATGATGAATTGAGAATAATGGTTCAGATCGACTAGTCTTGATTAATCAAGAGGTCTTTAGTTGGTGACTAGTCTTGATTAATCAAAAGGTCTTCAGTTGGTGCCCGGTCCTTGAGTCTGGTTGTGGTCATCCCATGCTTTACTTTTTGGATTAGTCTTTGGTCACGAGAGGGTCCCGACAAACACTCTTATGCTCTAGTTAATCAATGGTCCGAGTATTATAGATTGTTTTGGATTAGAGTAAAAGTACTTTGTATTTTTGGGAGTATTATAGGATCCTAAGTGGGCCCCTTTTTGGAAGTGGGCTAGAGGCCTAAGTTCCTATAGGCCTTTATTATTTTTGTATCTGTAATGCTGACGATGATTGTCATGTGTTTGTTGTCAGTAGCCTTTTTGAAAATGATGAAAATATAGTAGTATCGCAAAGATTACAAGTGCTCTGTCGACGTATTTGTTAACACAGCGATACGATCGTTTCAGCCGAGAGGGGCTCTCAGCCGATACCTTGGTAGTACAACTACCATTCATATTAATTTCTATATTTTTGTAGAGTTTAAGCCTTGTATGTCTACTATACAATGGCCTTTGTATGTCATGTGTTGTAATTCATGTCTGTCATATGTTTCTTAATCCTGTCTAATTATGTCTATTGAACTGCCTTGACCTTTAGCAGAAAATAGGTGAAGCAGTTTCTTTTATGCACAAGATATCTTCAATAGTAAATAATGTTTGATTACTTTATTCCTAACAATCTTCCATTTTGTGATGGATTGTTGATGTCTTCAACATGTTGGATCCTAGTGTTGGCCTCAAATAGTTAAAATGAATTTGTTCCATGAGCATCTGCAATCACAATCTTTTCCAGTAGGCACATTACATGATATTATACACTATTTTTCTCCATGCTTGCTAAACATGTCCCTGTTTTCCTTTTCTTTAGTATACCCTTGCATTATATCTTGCAACATACCACTGGCATTGCCAAGAAAAGAATTAGATGGGAACAGGGAAGAGGTATGATTCTTCCCCTATTGTTATAAACACGTTAAATGGAGCTATGCTAACTTGGAAAAATACACTTTTGTATGCTTTTAGATATTCCTACAACACGAACCAGACTTATAGGTGAATGCATTTAATTCCTATATTGATTTTTGTATATCACTTCCACCTATAAGTGTTGGACAGAGTCTACCACTTATACAAAGGAATACACACTTTCTGTTAACACTGATTTCTATACATCAAGGGACAGTATGCACAAAATTAGACACATAGAACTTGGTGACTTGTTTGTGATCCAAATCCAAGTCTTTACTTGGCTAAGTTAAAAACTTGCTCAGGATCTCTTGCCTTACTCCTAAAAATGATGTTATTCATGTGTGTTCAAATATACCACATTGTTGTTATACACATACACCTTCACATTTTATTGGCCTCCCTAGATAACCCTAGCAGACTAAACTGTATAAAATTTTTTCTTATTATATTGTGTTGGGCTAACTGATTCATTGATTACATAATTTCTAGATTTTCCATGTTGTTGTGCACTCAAGAAACAAATGTTGGATTGTTTTTTCAAAACACCCACACATGATACATTCTCAACTAATCATACATCGTCTTTTGGTTAAGTTCTTCCTTATTTTTATTTTATTGAACATCACATTTCAAAAAAAAAATATAGATTAGAGCTCTAATGCTCCATAGTTTTCTTCTCTGAAGAGATCCTCGTTTATAAGAAGGAAAATGGTGAAATCATTGGTGTGAGAGGAGAGAATGTTCATGAGTATTTGAAAAGTAAGAAGGTAAAGAAAAGAGAGAGTAATGACTTCACTTTAGAAGGAAAAAAAAAAAGAGGAAAATGAATAATAAAAGGTCATGTGCAAATAAGTTAAAAAAAATATGTTAGGGCGTAATAAAAAAAGATAAAGAAAATAAACACAGGAACTTTTGTGTGAAATGTTTCTCTTGCACCATTCAAGCATGTGTACAAGGTTTATATAATACAAGCGACCCAAAACTATTGGATGAAAAAGAAAACAAAATGAGAATCTCGATAACAAACTATACAACTCATCTTAATAACAAACTATACAGCTCAACCTAGACAATTCTCAACCAGCTTCTAGAACAATGTTATTTGAAGAGTTATTTGCAACAAATCCATCTTGTTGGGCCTGGGCTTGGGCCTAATCTTTCTTTGTTACCCGCCCCTCACAAATTGGAGGGTGAAACAAATTTAGCAATCCTAGCTTAGATAGAAAAATGCCAAAAAGTCATGGAGGAAGAGCTTTAGTAAATATGTTAGCCAATTGATTGTAAGATGAAATAGAGAGTAAGCGCATCAGACCAGCTTGAGACTTTTCTCGAACCAAATGACAATCAATATCTAAATATTTTGTGCGTTCATGAAAAACGGAATTGACAGCGATATATAAAGCGCTTTGGTTATCGCAATAAAGGGTTGGTGGACGAGAATAAGGAACCTTTAAATCATTAAGCAAGTAAGTAAGTCATTGTAATTCACATGTGGTGGAGGCAAGAGCTCGATACTCTGCCTCGGAAGAAGATCTGGAAAATGTGTTCTATTTCTTTATGTTTCAAAAAATGAGAGAACTTCCAATGAAGAAACAATATCATGTGATAGATAGTCTTGAATCAATACAAGTACCCCCAATCAGCCTCACTAAAACCAGTTAATTGAATTTGAGAATCACGACGAAATAATAAGCCTCTTCCTGGACTTCCTTTCAGATACTTTAAACTTTAATAGCTGCAACAAGGTGAGAACGTGTAAGCTTGGACATGAATTGGCTTAGTTGTTGAGTTACAAACGAAATGTCTGGACGAGTTGTGGTCAGATATAACAAACGCCCAACCAACTAATGATATGATAGAACATCAGTGAGCAATTCACTATCATCCTGATGGAGCCGAAGAGAGTTATCCATGGGTGTAGAACAATGTTTGCAACCCAACAATCATGAATCACTAATAAGATCAAGACAATATTTGTATTGACAAAGATAAACACTTGTTTCTGAATAAGCAACTTCAATACCCAAAAATACTTGAGTATACCAAGATATTTGATGCGAAAATTAGAATGAAGCATATGCTTAATATGATTCATCTAAGCAATAGAGTTACCAGTCAAGATATTGTCATTAACATAGACAATGATAGTATTGAAACTAGAGTCAGTAGTATTGACAAATAAACTATGATCAGTCTGAGCTTGTTGATACCCACAAGAAAGAAGCAACATAGATAATTTCTCATACCATTTTCTGTTGGATTGTTTCAACCCATAGAGAGACTTGTGCAATTTGCAACATTTGGATGAACCAGAAACGGGAACACCAGGTGGAACAGTCATATAAACATCTTCTAGAAGATCTCTATGTAAGAATGCATTGTTGACATCGAGTTGTTGTATAGTCCAGCAATGAATGGAAGCAAGGGCAAGCACCACTTTGACAGTGGCCATCTTCACGACAGGAGAGAAAGTCTTGAAGTAATCCACACCTTCTGTTTGAGCAAAACCCTTTGCTACTAATCGAGCTTTGTACCTTTCCACTAAACCATCTGGGTGTCGTTTAATCTTGTAAACTCATTTGAAACCTATAGGTTTTACATTTGGGAGAACATCGACCATGGACCATGTATTGTTCAACTCTAACACCTCTACCTCAGCTTTCATGGCTTCTTACCAACAAACATGATGTTTGGCTTCCTGGTAGCTACTTGGTTTGGAATCCATTGAGAAAGACATAAGATAGTGAAGGTGAGGAGAAGAAAAGCAACTATAGGAGAGAACAGAACTAAGGGGATGAGAACACCTTAAAGATGAATTGGATGGTTCTGGAAGAAAATAATTACAGTAATAGTTAGCAAGATGAGCAAGTGACCACGATTCGCGTTGTGATTGTCATCGTGGAGGAGGTTGAGGAGTTAGGTTCAGTGGCGGATGGGGTGATGGTGTTTCGAATGGAAAAGAAGAAGTTGTGGAATGAGGGTTGTCGAAGCAGGTTGAGGGAAAGTGGATTGTGTGATTAATGGGTTGGTCTACGGCTGGATTATGTCTATGGGCTGAAGGCAAAGTCGTGGGCTCTACGGGAAAAGGATCTACTGGAGAAGCGGTTGGACCATGAGGGAGAGATAGGTTTGGTTGTGATGTTGAATCATGATTGTTAAAGAGAAAAATCATCTCATTAAATTGAACATTCCTGGAAATGAAAAACTCCTTTGTGTCAAAATAAAAAATAACATATCCTTTAATTCCATTTTGATACCCAAGAAAAATGCCACGTCTGGCTCTTGGATCAAACTTGTGGCGATGAGACACATGTGTAGATGCATAGCACAAGCATCCAAAAACTTTGAGCATCACAAAATCGGGCGGTTGTTTAAACAAAAGTTCAAAAGGAGTTTTGTTGCTAATGATGGGAGAAGGAACCTGATTTATAAGATAAACAACATGTTTAATAACATAGGACCAAAAATTTATGGGTAAATGAGATTGAAACATTAAAGTCCTTGCCACATTAAGAATATGCTGGTGTTTTCGTTCAAATCTCCCATTTTGTTGAGGAGTCTCAATACAACTAGTTTGGTGCAAAATACCCTTTGAAGCCATAAAATATTTTAAAGAAAATTCATGACCATTGTCAAAACAAATGTTTTTTACTTTGATTTCAAATTGAGTTTCAACAAAATTAATGAAATGCTCCACATTTGATTGAACCTCGGCTTTGAATTTTAACAAATTTGTCCAAGTATAACAACTAAAATCAACAAGGATGGTTAAAAAATATTTGCCGCCATGCACAAATTGTTTGGAATAAGGGCCCCAAATATCTAAATAAATCAACTCAAAAATTTTGGATGCTTTGTTCAGGCTTGGTAAATAAGATAATTTTCTTTGCTTAGATAAATGACAAACATCACATATCTCATTAACATGTCTTGAAATAAAAGGATAAGTTTGACACAATATTTAACCTATTTCTAGAAAGATGTCTAAATCTAAAATGTCAAAGATTGGAGGTTGTAATGGGAGTGACAGTAGTGTGGTTAGTAATGACATCGTTGAATGGTGGATGAATATTCATCTTGCTATCTAGTAAGTAATATATTCCTTTCTTTAATTTAGCCAAACCAATCACCTTCGATGAATTCACCTCCTGGATTTTTCAAGAATCAAAGGTAAAAGTGAGTGAATAACAAAGAGTAGAAACTGATTTAGAAATGGAAATTAAGTTAAAATGAAAAAATGACACATAAAGAACATTATGAAGAACAAAACGTGGTGATAACTCAACAATCCCAGAGTGATGTGCAGTTACTGTGGTCCCATTAGCGAGGTGTATGATGACAGGATCGATTATGCAAAGATGAAGCCACGTAGTTGGTAGTTCCGAAATCAATTATCCACGGACTTGTGCGTGAATTTTGTGAGTGTGTGTTACTAAATGAGTGATTAACAACGTGTGAAATAAATTCATGTTGGTGTATGTTACCAAGTGATGGACCAGAATTAGGATTTTGCCCATTTTGTGTTGTGTATGTCGTGTTGACTTGATTGGGGTGAGAAAATGAATTATCCACGAATCCTGAATTAGTAGAACCAGACATGTTTTGGAGAATGGCCATTAGGCTTTGGTATTGGGCTGGAGTGATCCCAAGACCTAACCCATCAATGTTGTTCCTTTAACCTTGCTCTGTGATATTCTCATGTTCTAGCTCGACGATAACATGATTATAGAAGCAGAATTGGAGTTTTGAAATCGAAGAACTCGTGGCTTCCCAGGATAACGAGGGTAACCAGGGGGATAACCATGTTTGCCATAGCAAACATCAATAGTGTGCCCAGTTCATCAATAGAAAGTACAAAGCTTGTTTGATGACCCTCTACCACCACCTTCTGGAGCACCACCATGACCTCGTCCAAGCAATGGTC
>Ga0123340_1006508_pt1 | contig 11152 bp, 10 predicted proteins | sample SirMexnodulemix_FD_89961 | JGI IMG/M metagenome (GOLD analysis project Ga0123340, IMG submission 89961) | Root nodule microbial communities of legume samples collected from Mexico - Siratro Mexico nodule mix | ecosystem: Host-associated > Plants > Roots > Nodule | place: Mexico: Nepantla... | reverse complement strand
GTGTTATAATCCTGTTAAAATTATCATATATTTAAAAAAAATCTTTTGAATTAGATATTTCATCATAAATATCCGGACTTCATAGATTATAACACTCTTTGTTATCGATTTAACCACGGTTTCAAATTTATTAATCATGACCATAAAGAAGAGTATAACGTAAAGCCTTTGAGAAAATCTACCAAGATTTATTTTCTTATTTCAATCCCAAATAATTAGCTTTACTTACTTACCTTGGTTTATTTTCCCCTTTTTATGTATGCATGAACATATCCATCTCAAATTTATACTGAAAGACGTAAACTTTCAGAACATGATATTTAAATAACATTTAAGGATTGCATTATAATTCCAAGATTTTTTTTCACGTGTGAGAGAAAAAGAAAAATTGGTAATAAATGTTGGGAATTTATTTTAAAACGTTTGAAATGAATATAAAAAATTGAAGTTGAGAAAATAATTGATACTAGAAAGAAAATAATTAATTTGGTACGGCATACAGTAATGGGTAACCGTTAGGACTTGGGATATGCAAGAAGTTAGCGTATAAACTACATGTACATAGGGTGTACGTACTCCCTGTTATCATAGCTTGGGCCGTGTTTCATGACCCATTGACAGGAACCATACATAATAAGAGCAATAATAACAAGGACACATATTGAAGACAGATAAAAGCACAAGGTTAAGTATTGACCATGAAAAAAACTTATCCACCAACACAGATTCTTATAAGTATAATTTTGAGATAGTGGTAAGAAATCAAATTTTTTATCCACAAACAAAATATATTGTATATATAATAACAGAACAAACACTTATACAAACATAAAAAAAACACACACACACACATATAGTGAGGGGCAAATATGTTAATTAGTATTTTATACTTTAAAAATAAAATAGACTTGTAAATAAACTTATACTTTAAGTCAAATATTTCTACGCATAAATAGTTATAATTTAAGTGAAACTTAAAGTCTTATCTAACTTGACTTATGTATACTCTTACACAAATCACATAATTTATGTTTTGTTTGACTTTTTTAATATTAAGCACTCGAGGGATTTACCATGTTGAGAAGATTAGAGAATACTACAGAAATATCTGCTGCACAAGTATAATTTAAATGTCCTTGAGATATCTTCAAATCAACTTTGTAATTTTGTCTTACGTAAATGATCAAAATTCCTACTGTATAAGATCTTATTTCAAAATATTTTCTCATAAATACTTACTCTCTTTTTCTGTTTTAAGTTGTACTTCAATATCAATTAATATTTTTTTATCTTGGTACTAGAGTTAAAGTAAAAATCACCAGTTTTTATCATGGAAGGGTCACAAATTGATTATTTCGTCCTTTGGCACCAATAAATGTACTGAAGAATTCATAAAGATGAAAAACGGCAGGAAGTCTATTCCCTCCTTCTGGGAATGATTAGTTTGGTTGGTTTTTCAATTGCAAATTAGTAACTTCATTGTGAGTCCTCAAAAACAACTCTAGGAAGAAGCTTGTAATAACCTAGTCGGTGCGCAAAGCAAATCCAAGATTACCATGCTTGCCTCCTAATTGGGTAAATTTATTCAGATAAAGATGCATTTAAAGTATTACTTTAATATAACAGCAGTTTTTATATATATAAAATATTCATTATTTTTGTAAAGATAATTATTTCAGTTACTAATTTCAATGATACTGAAACATATATAGCAACATGCATATTTATCGTGTTCTTTTGTATAATTATCTCAAACACTATTTTTAAGATGAATTTGTAATAGCAAGTTATTGATTCCAATCACACATAGAGAGATAGATATTATTAAATATTATTCTTGTTAAGTAATTTTTAATATTAACCATTTACAAGGTACTGTTCCATACACAATATGGCACATTATTAATTAAGCCATATCTTAGTATTATGCTTTAATGCAAAGGCAGCTACAAAAATATACTTGAAGACTACTACTACTCACTGTGCCCTGCTATAACAGTCCCAACAGACTTTACCTTAAAGTATCATCTAAAACACTACACAACCTATATATACTCCTCTCTTTTCCCATTCTTCTTCATCCCTTCCCTCTTATCTTCTTCTTTGTAACAACTATAGCCATGGCTTTCTCCTCCACCTCCTCCAAGCTACTTCTTCTTGCTTCCCTCTGCATGTTTGCGTCTTTGGCTTTTTGCCGCGATTTCTCCATTGTGGGCTATTCATCCGAGGACTTAAAGTCCATGGATAAGATCATTGAACTCTTTGAATCGTGGATGTCAAGACACGGCAAGATCTACGAGAGCATTGAGGAGAAGCTGCTTAGGTTTGAGATTTTCAAGGATAACCTAAAGCACATAGATGAGAGGAACAAGGAGATTAGCAACTACTGGCTTGGCTTGACTGAGTTTTCTGATTTGAGCCACCAAGAGTTTAAGAAAAGTATCTTGGCCTTAAGGTTGACTACTCCAGAAGGAGAGAATCCCCAGAAGAGTTCACTTACAAAGATGTTGAATTGCCAAAGTCTGTGGACTGGAGAAAGAAGGGTGCTGTAACACCAGTCAAGAACCAAGGTTCATGTGGTAAGTATATTTATAAGGTCTTCACTTCTTAGATCAAATAATGTTGCAACAACAATTTTCTCAAATTTAAATTCTAAAACAGTATATTAGAACTTGTCCTAGTGGTGAACCTATTGGACAAATATGGAACCACCCAGGTATTTTCAGTATTACAAACTTCATGGTCCTTGTTCATTATTAATTGTTGATTGTTCTTGACGTGGACAGATTGTTGTTTCAGGTAGCTGCTGGGCATTTTCCACTGTTGTAGCAGTTGAGGGAATAAACCAGATTGTGACTGGAAATCTGACATCATTGTCTGAGCAAGAGTTGATTGACTGTGACAGAACCTTCAACAATGGTTGCAATGGGGGTCTCATGGACTATGCATTCTCCTTTATAGTAGAAAACGGTGGACTCCACAAAGAGGAAGACTATCCTTACATTATGGAGGAAGGTACCTGCGAGATGACAAAGGTATAGTCTAAGCAAAAATCAAGTCTAACCTAGCTAGCACTGCTATAAGATGATAAACTTGGCTATTAACCTATTTTCGCTTGTTCCATGAGCAGGAAGAAACTGAAGTTGTTACTATCAGCGGGTACCATGACGTGCCACAAAACAATGAACAGAGCCTATTGAAGGCACTTGCAAACCAACCCCTCAGTGTGGCCATAGACGCTTCAGGCAGAGATTTTCAATTTTATAGCGGGGTATGTTTCACTATAAACTCCTCTACAAACACGTGGTTACTGTTATGAGAGAAACTAGTTTCAATTCAATTTAATACAATTTTTTGAATCAACGTAGGGTGTTTTCGATGGACATTGCGGAAGTGACCTAGATCACGGTGTAGCAGCTGTTGGATACGGAACTGCGAAAGGTGTGGATTATATCATTGTGAAGAATTCATGGGGATCTAAGTGGGGAGAAAAAGGATACATAAGAATGAAGAGGAACATTGGAAAGCCTGAGGGCATGTGTGGAATCTACAAGATGGCTTCTTATCCAACTAAGAAGAAATAAGATTCATAATAACCTTCCCTCTATGCTTACTCCATTATTGTGTCTCAATTTCTTTCCTTCTACAAATCAATTCTCCAGTGTCTACTGTTCCAGCTTTTACTTGTTAACAATGTAACATTTTCCACATAATGATAATAAAAATTTCATTAACTCTTCTGATTATTTCATTGAGCCTTGAGGGATTTTTCCTTTTTCATTATTCTATAATTCCTTTCCAAAACCAAAAGGTACAGAACTGAGACCACAGACCAGTTATCATCCTAATTTAAAGTGCAATAAGAACACACAGACTCACCTTGACAAGGCAACAACGCACCCTTCATTTAGGGTTGCCTTAATCTAATACACTGTCTGTCACTGTAAAAGAAAAATAATAACATTATTCTACGTTACAAAAATTTTATGCACCCCAAAATTAACAATATGTCAGTTCAGATCATAAAAAGTTATCTTTTACTCTATCTACCCGGATAATGTGAGACAAAGCCCGTTGTCTCAACATTTATTGAATGATTTAATTTAAAAAAACATGGCCTTTTTATTATATCTGTTTAAGATTTTGTAAAAAATCAAAACCTGAGAAAGCCATAAACAATTACTTTGAATCACTTCTGAAAGAAGATGCTGATAATTGATATTCAAAATATACAATAACAAAAGTATGAGTGAAAAAAATCCATTGTTTCAACATTTATTATAGATGGTTTAATTTTTAACAAAAATGACATTTAAAATTTTTACTATTTGTTTAAAATTTTGTAAAAGATCAAAACCTGAAAATAAAACCATTTTTCTAAGTATTTTGAGCAATTACTTTTAATAACTTCTACAAGATAACGATGCTTGTTATAAAAGAATTTGTATTATACAAATAAATAAACTTTTTTACGCAACTTTAAAATTAAATTTTCAAAATGCTTAAAAATCAGTCTTAATTTTCATAATGTTATGTTAACAATGTAATTAACTTAATAGAATAAGAAATAGAATAAAGAACTCCTGCTACTCTATCTTTGACCAACAAACCCCCACTAATTAATGTAATTAATACTAATCATCATAAAACTGTGAAGAAAGAGTGAAGACTAAATAGATTAACACCAAACAACTATATTAAGGACAAAGTTTTGGCGTGGGTCGACTAGAAATTACAAGTACCGATGACAACTTTACCACATCTCATGATCTCCTAGAACAAACCTGATTCTGCTGAACCTCTTCAATCACCCGAGTGCTGGTAGATATGGACAAATCTTTCAGAGTGATATTTAATTTTATCTTCATGCATACTAATTATGGCCAAATAAGTGATAAGTTCAGAGATTGTATGTACCCTAGTTCAGAATGATGTAACATTATTGAAGTGATGCTATTATTAACGTAGTTCAGTGTTTTGACAGAACAGTTTTATTAACACTACACTATATTGACATGATGTGTCGTGAAACTCGCGAGAGTTTATACCAGATCATAAACTTGAATTTATTTTGCATGAAAAAGTATTAAAAACTAATTGTACTTGATATTTTAAGTACTGTCATTTTGATTATATATGAACTAATTTTTATTTTAATTATATATATGTATGATTTTAACTTTATTAAATTAGACTCGTTGTTACTGCATTAACATATATCTCACGTAAATATCTGTGTTGAAATTGAAAATCATTGGTAGTGTAGTGTAAATTTTAGGGGCATAAACAAGGACTATTGTTTTCTTTCAACTTTATTGTGGAAAATTTTAAATACAGTTGTTGTTCTTGCAAGGAAAAATCTCAACCAAGTAATCCTTCTATAACACGTTTTTTCACCTTTCACCAGAAAGATACATATTTTATTTATGTGTTCTGTCAACCTTTTAAGTCTTTGTCTTGTATTAATCTAGTGGACCGAAACATAAGTAAAATATACAGTATGTGAATACTTTCAGCTAGGTTTAAGTCCATTATTCACCATAAATATGTGAAAGTTCTCCTACTGCACCGAAATAAATATTCTATCGTATACACTATCTTCTGCCACACAATTACGGCATGTGATATATTATTATGCTTTGATGTAAAGCCACGTCAAAAGAACGTGCATGCTTGAAGTCTAATACTCATATCATGGTGTACTTTGGTAACAATTCCAACATCTAAAACCGTACACAACCTATATATAGAAGGGAGATGATAGTTTAATACTAGATACAGTGACTTATTCCTATTTAACACTAAAAAATAATATTATTTTATTAAAATATAATATTTTATTATAAAATTCAGGAGTGAAATGGTGTAATATTGTTAGGGTAGTGTCAAAGTAAAATTATTCTATATATGATGTCCTCTTTCCCCATTCTTCCTCATCCCTTACCTATTCACTTCTTTCTTGTATTCACATTTCAATAACTATAGCCATGGCTTTCCCCTCCTCCAATGTACTTGTCCTTGCCTGCTCCTTCTGCCTATTCTTGCCTTTGGCTTTTGGACGCGATTTCTCCATTGTGGGCTACTCATCGGAGGACTTAAAGTCCATGGATAAGCTCATTGAGCTCTTTGAATCATGGATGTCTAGACACGGCAAGATTTACGAGAGCATTGAGGAGAAGCTGCTAAGGTTCGAGATTTTCAAGGACAACTTAAAGCACATAGACGAGAGAAACAACGTGATCAGCAACTACTGGCTTGGCTTGAATGAGTTTGCTGATTTGAGCCACCAAGAGTTTAAGAACAAATATCTGGGGCTCAAGGTTGACTACTCTAGAAGGAGAGAATCCCCAGAAGAGTTCATTTACAAAGATGTTGAATTGCCAAAGTCAGTGGACTGGAGAAAGAAAGGTGCTGTAACCCAAGTCAAGAACCAAGGTTCCTGTGGTAAGTATCATAATATATTGTTCATGGTCTTACTCAAGAAATTATTATATTATTTGAGATCAATGAAATTACTATATTGTTTGAGATTCTAGCTAATTTCTACGGGACACAATATTAATTCTTGTTAAATAGAGATTAACAGCTCTATATGATATCATCTAGCCATTAATAAGATGGTTACCATGTTGATTTTGTTGCAGGCAGCTGCTGGGCATTTTCCACTGTTGCAGCGGTTGAAGGAATAAACCAAATTGTGACGGGAAATTTAACATCATTGTCTGAGCAAGAATTGATTGACTGTGACAGAACTTACAACAGCGGTTGCAATGGGGGTCTCATGGACTATGCATTCTCTTTTATAGTAGAAAACGGTGGACTTCACAAAGAGGAAGACTATCCTTACATTATGGAGGAAGGTACTTGCGAGATGACAAAGGTAAGCTAAACAAAATTCAAGTTTAACCTAACTAGCACTGCTATAAGATCATAAACTTGGCTATTAACCTATTTTCGCTTGTTTCATGGGCAGGAAGAAACTGAAGTTGTTACTATTAGCGGGTACCATGACGTGCCTCAAAACAATGAACAGAGCCTATTGAAGGCTCTTGCGAACCAACCCCTCAGTGTGGCCATAGAGGCTTCAAGCAGAGACTTCCAATTTTACAGTGGGGTACGTTATATTATGAACTATGTGCTATTGCTATGGCAGATATGGCTATTTTTTATAGAAGAAACTAATTTTAATACAATGTGCTTAATTGATCGCTATATTCAGGGTGTTTTCGATGGACATTGCGGAACTGACTTAGATCACGGAGTTGCAGCTGTTGGATACGGATCTTCGAAAGGCGTGGATTATATCATAGTGAAAAATTCATGGGGATCTAAGTGGGGAGAGAAAGGGTACATAAGAATGAAGAGAAACATCGGAAAGCCCGAGGGAATCTGTGGAATCTATAAGATGGCTTCTTATCCTACCAAGAACAAATAAGATCAAAAAGATTCCCTCCATTCTTGTCTCTCTCAATTTTTTTCCTTTTACTAATCCATTCTCAGTGTCTGGTTATTTCAGCTTGCTCATACAAACAATCAAACAATGTAACCTTTTCTATGTGATAATAAAATGATTGACTCTTTACATTATTCCCTTGTGCGAATGTGGCATTTTCCATGTCATACATTAATGGGACTTTTCATTATTCCATTGTTGGATCAAAAGTTGCTACAAATATCAGGAGTTAAAGGTGTAAATGAAGTTTAACTCTACTAGGTCATGTCATAAATAGATCATACTATTACAAATGCCCTGTTGATCTAACAAAATGAGGGCCCTTTGTTTTAACATTTATTACATTAGAAAATCTTATATTTGAAAAAAGATCCAGTTTTAAAGATGTAAACATATTTCAAATGATTTCGAACAAATTATGTGAATGATTTCAGTGAAAAAAAAAACTATACTTTCCAAATAAAATACATTTTTTTATAACTTTCCAAACAAAAATTCGTTTATATTTCATATAAAATCTCTGAAAAACAAATGTTAGATTTGATGATGTTATGCAGCAAAATGTTTGTGCATGATGACCAATGTAAACAGAAAAGGAAATAGTACAAACAACGTAACACCCTAGTAATAATGATCATAAAATTACGAAGACAGGGTGAAAGACTAACTAGATTAAATATTATTACCACCAAACAACTAGGCGACTGGAGAAAGTTTGGGCACATGGACCGACAACAAATTACAACAAACAGATGAGAAAGTCCCCGCCATCTAATCATGATCCTACACAGTTCTAGAACACAACTACATCCTGCCAGAACCTCTTGAATCACCCAAGTGCACATACACTAATATCTGTCGCAATATCTAACCAAATTAAGTTACTAGACCACATGTTTCATCCTTCAAATGTTAATCCTCCAACTAATATTACACAAAGCTAATGTAACAGGCGTACTTCAATGCTTAAAGCATTGAAGACAAACAAAAGTAATACCATGGCAAGTGAGTAGAACTTGATGTAACACTACAGAAAACAGTGATGAGATGGGAGTCAAGTTCTACTTCCAGGGCATGCCTGAAAAGCCATGTGTTGGGGTGGTGTTGTTGATGTTGTTGATGCAGTCTCCTGTGCTTTGGTTGAGTGGGCTCCCACTCCCGACCCCACCAGAAGACTCACTGAGAGTGCCCCTTGATGGTGAGCTGCTTTGGCCAACAGCTGTGGAAACCTTTTCTGGGACAGATACATTCCTCATCCGCTTTGCTATCTTGACTTGCTTGCCATCGGAAACAAAACTAGCCAAAACAATCTGCAAAAATATACACCACATTTAGAGGCCAAACAAACTGACAAACACACGCAAAGCTAAGTTAACATGCACTTAAAGATGAAGGAGAATGAGCTTTCTATAGACTTGTGGACAGTTTTTCTTCTTCAAATAATGTTGGAACAAAACATACACTAATCAATAAAGAAAATGCACCTGAACAGGGGAGCCAGCCACCAAAAGACCTGCAACACCGCCCCCCAAGACGCGGCCATCTGGCCCTGACAAGGACACACTCAGGCCCCCAGCCCTTTCGCCATGAGCACCATTTTCAGTAAGAAACAAAGAACCACCAAGTGATAAGATCTCAAATCGCCCCTGAAAACCAAAAAAAAACAATATATAAAAGACTAAGAGCATGTCAACTTGTCCACTATGGGCATGCAACTAGCTTATTGTGTGACATGATCATAAATTTTTATAATCAATGGCCAGACATTTCCGGCATTAATAAAATGTTTAAAATGAAAGTTCATAAAATAACAGAACAGAAAAATTTGGTAAAAAATGATCCGCAACAGATAGACAAAAACATTTAGAGTAACAAAACATAATTTTAGTTTGAAGATGAACCTCATAAGTCACAGTTCCACCAGAGGAGGCAGGCTGTCTAAGTGTCACACTAGATATGGATCCATTTGCACTTAAGATGCAAATATTTCTTGCACCACTCTGGGAAATTGACATAATTCTTGCTGACAAATCCTGAATATCAAAATATACATTAAAAAAAAACAATATTAGGTCCCAGCAGAATCCAATCAGAAATGCTCCGGGATTACCACCCCTTTTATTCTCCCTAAAGACAAAGATATAATTAAAAAGTCATAGCATTTTTACATCTATACATCAGATCAAGGTTTTCAAATTCGAAAATTTATGTTAAATTTGTGGAATTTTTGTGAACAATACTTGTAGAATCAAGTGGTACACTCATAAACGTTTACCCAATGTAAAAGATGATACTTTTTTTATCAATGACAAACACATAACATAATACTCTTAACACAATAATAATTCAATATTTCCAACATAAAAAGAAAAGTAGCAAATAACAATAATAAAATGTGACATTACACTACTGCTAAGTAAAATAAAACTACATAGATGACTAAATCATATATAAATTCACATCATTATAAGCTCTTAATATGAAAATGAAGTAGGGTAAATATTATATTAAGACTCAAGAGTTTATATAAGTTTACCATAATTTTAGAGAGTTTATCCGAGTTCATTTATAAAAAATAATTAGTAAGTTAACTCGCTTTCTCTTCCTAAATGATAAACTCTTAAAAATTTAATAATTAAATTCAGTGTTTCACCAACTTCCATCATATACATAATTCATTTCTTTCTTTTAAAGATCAAATTGTCACTGGGTGTCTTGTACAAGCAATAACACTTTCTAGATAAATCTTCCATTTATGTGATCCATACAAAGTTACAAAATATCTAATCTAAGTTAGCTCCTACTTTGCAATCAAGTTTCATAAAGTTCACAAAAGAAGCAAGCAAAAAAATGTATTGATCACAATATCACTGTCACAAACAACAACATTCATCAAAGTTATCAAATTACAGCTTTAATTAAAGGCATGCAACAGAAGTTACTGAACAAGGAATACATAAACAAAGAAAACAAAATTATCTAGAAAAAAAAATACCACACAGCAGTAACAAAGAAAATGATTCAGTTCACGCATTTCGGATAGCATTTTGTAAGATTAAGCAGATACCTCTCCAGCTTTCACGGTAATGACATGCGGAGTAAAGAAAGCTCCTGGCCCTGCACAAAGATTCCATCACAAAGCAGAACCAACACATTTTTTCAAAATAATATTAGATATAAATTAGAAAGCAGCAATCTAAAATAGCAAGTATAGATCCAACATACCATTGGACACCAGAAAATAAGAGATCGCACATTCACGGAAAACAAAAATAAAATGCACTAAACGAATGGGAACAACAGCACATGACATGCGGGCAAAAGAGTAATTTTCAAAATCAGGGAACCGATAACCCAATGGAATTATAGATCCAAAAATTATATATAGATAAATAAATAATAAACAAATATACCCTTCCATAGACACACACCCCGAAGGAGAGGGAAGCAAAAACTAAGAAATAAAAAACAATAAGACATGTCCTTGAAAACAAAACAAGGAAAAAAAAAAAAAAAAAAAAAAAAAAGAGAAGAAAAAAAAAAAAAAGAAAAAAAAAAAAAAAAAAAAATAGTAAAAAAAAAAAAAAAAAAAAAAAAGGCAAAAAGTAAATATGGCGAGAGCAGCACATAGATAGTGTGGTTGACCAAGGAAAATGCCATCCGCATGGGACGGGGCCAGAGACAAAAGAAGAAGAGCAC
>Ga0123340_1006501_pt1 | contig 11156 bp, 6 predicted proteins | sample SirMexnodulemix_FD_89961 | JGI IMG/M metagenome (GOLD analysis project Ga0123340, IMG submission 89961) | Root nodule microbial communities of legume samples collected from Mexico - Siratro Mexico nodule mix | ecosystem: Host-associated > Plants > Roots > Nodule | place: Mexico: Nepantla... | reverse complement strand
TATATATATAATACAAGCAAATTTCAGATATATTAATCTGATTTATTGTTTTTTTTTAAATATTTTTTCGTTAAAATTTGTTTATGATTTCGAACTATTGAGAGATAGGGTAATTTAAGAATTGAATTTCTCCACTTAAAAAAAAAAACAAATTAATTAAATTAATATTTTTTTTATTTGAATTGATAATATTATATGTCGTATGGTCTAACAATACCTTGTTCTATAGGTTACTCTAATTAACACAACATCTTAATAATTATAACAGAATATCCGAATATCAAAAATCAATTTAACATATATTACCTCACAAATATGGGAGTAACTTATCACAAAATATCAAAAAGTCGATTTTAACAGCTGAATACTAAAAACCGATTTTAGCATATATTACCTATACATCTCTTCATAAACTGTAACGGAATATTAAAAATTCATTTTAGCGTATATTATCTTCTAAATTTTTTACGAGTTGTAACTAAATATAGAAATTGATTTTAATGTGTGTATATACATCATTTTAATTTTTTTCATGAACATATGTATCAAAATTTTGTCTCATACTCATTTCACTATATTTTTATAATATCTTCTAAATTAAATACTCTCCCAACCAACACTTAAACATTTTCTTAAACAGATAACTTGTTATGTTTTTAACGCGGATCGAATAATTTAACTCAACTCATTATTTATTTCCATCTATCTTTTTCAGCATTTCAAATTTCAACTCGAATACCAATATTCTAAATATATTTATCAATAATTAAAATGACGATTCATCAAAATATAAATTACTTAGTATATTTTTTATGTTTGAAATATTTATTTATATAAAAATTTAATTATTATATTATTTATACATGATAACGACAAGTCAAAATATAAACGAAAAAAAGTATAAACTCGTAAAAAATATATATTCCGATGTTTTTAAAAATTTGAAAAAACGAGAAAAAGGAAACACAAGGAAAAAAATAACCCTGTTTTGACGAGTTTCTAGTTAAGATTTGAAAGAGATGAAAATATTAATAAATAAAATTAATTTTCCTATAATTAAAATCAGTTTATACATAACTGAAGGTATATTATTTTGAATATATTATTTATTGGGTAATGCAGGTTAGTGTAAATAAAAGAAAATAAAAATAGAAATAGAAATAGGAGTAAGAGAGAGAGAGAGAGAGGGAGAGTTGGTTGCAGAAGAAAGGTGGCGGGAAGGGAAATACTGGCCATCCGATAAGGCCGCAAGAAAAGAAAGCCCATTAGTTTCAATTTCACGAGAAAGCTGCGGAAGAGGACACACCCAATTACCCTTTCCCTCACCGCAATTCATTCATTCATTCCTTCTCACCAATCTTCACGTGAGCTCACCGCTCTCTCTCTCTCTCTCTCTCTCTCTCTCGGATCCAATTTCTCTGCAATTTTCTCGCCACAACGATGAAGGAGAAGGACAAAGACAAGGAGACGGAGAAGAAGAAGTATCCGATCGGAGCTGAACATTACCTTCTCTACGAAGAAATTGGCCACGGCGTCAGCGCTTCCGTCCACCGCGCTCTCTGCGTTCCCTTCAACGAGGTCGTGGCCATCAAAATCCTCGACTTCGAACGTGACAATTGCGATCTGGTATCTTATTCAATAATTTCCGTTTCAATTTAATTAATTCCTCACAAATTAAAAATTAAATTAAATAAACAAACGCAATGCATTGCACGCAGAACAACGTGTCTCGTGAGGCTCAGACAATGATCCTGGTGGACCACCCTAACGTGCTTAAATCGCACTGCTCCTTCGTCAGCGACCACAATCTGTGGGTGGTCATGCCGTATATGTCCGGCGGGTCCTGCCTCCACATACTGAAAGCCGCGCATCCCGACGGGTTTGAGGAGGTTGTGATTGCGACCATTCTCAAAGAGGTGTTGAAGGGCTTGGAGTACCTTCACCATCACGGCCACATCCACCGCGACGTCAAGGCTGGTAACATTCTCATCGATTCACGCGGCAATGTTAAGCTTGGCGATTTTGGTGTTTCCGCTTGCCTCTTTGATTCCGGTGACCGCCAACGCACAAGGAATACATTTGTTGGAACACCTTGCTGGTATGTTCATTCTTTAGCATTGCCGCATTGAGTAACTCTTCCGCATTTCATTCATTCTTCATCTCATCAACCTTTTGTGGCTTCATTACAGGATGGCCCCCGAGGTTATGGAGCAACTCCACGGCTATAACTTCAAGTTTGTTCTCATGTTTCTCTTTATTTCGTAATAACAGCAAGAATTCATTCTACTCTGTATTCTTCGCTTTCCATATCAAGTTAATATTATTCTTTTCCAGAGCTGACATCTGGTCGTTTGGTATTACCGCCTTGGAGCTTGCTCATGGGCATGCTCCTTTCTCAAAGTTTCCACCAATGAAGGTGGGTATACTATTAACTAGCTATTAATAAGGAACAAAAACACATCATGCTTGTTATTTACTACTACCAAGTTTCATTACAGGTACTGCTCATGACTTTGCAAAATGCTCCCCCTGGCCTTGACTACGAAAGGGATAAGAAGTTCTCTAAGGTCTCCTTACCTAGTTATATCATCTCTCAATGATTTTAATTAAGTTTCAACGTTCACTCGTTTCTTCTTTATTCTTAATCCGCATCTTTTTTCTTTCTCTCCAGTCGTTTAAGCAGATGATTGCTAGCTGCTTGGTAAAAGATCCTTCAAAACGACCCTCTGCAAGCAAGTTGTTAAAGCATTCCTTCTTTAAGCAGGCTCGCTCCAATGATCATATTCGGAAGCTCTTGGAGGGGCTGCCTGCTTTAGGTGATCGAATGGAGGCCCTGAAGGTTACTTATTATTACCATATCTTTCCTCCTTCGCTGGCCCATGTTATGATGTATATTATTTATATAAGCTGTTTCTTCATTCATAGAGAAAAGAAGAAGATATGCTCGCACAAAAGAAAATGCCTGATGGAAAGATGGAGGAATTGTCACAGGTAACGACTACTTCGTCTAATTGCTTAGAGTAACTACTAAGTTGAGTGCCAGAAGTATGCCGTTTGCTTTCAAAATATCTGATTCTATTCTAAATATATTCTTTGATATAGTAAGTCTATGACATCATTCTGTTAATCCTGTATAGAATGAATACAAACGAGGAATTAGTGGCTGGAACTTCAATCTTGAAGATATGAAGGCTCAGGCTTCCTTGGTACACACCACGGTCCAATCTTTTCACACTCACAACCAAAATGTGACCCCAGCAGTTATAGAATTTCTAATAGAAGCTTTTTTCTTTCCTTCTAGATCCATGATTTCGATGATGTTGTGTCGGATATGAATCATGCAGCAAGTTCAAGTTGTTTATCTACACTTGATTCACAAGAGAAACAATTACCGAGTGCAATTCACAACCCTTCTCGATCTGTTGATATGGTATTTATAAATTAATTTTATACTTGTTAGGATTATATGCAGTATATATTTGTATATGTATTTGTGTGTATATATTTATATATTGTTTTTCTTCTGTTTCTTGTTAGCAATTTTTTAACTGGAGTAGTTCTAATGCCTTTGGTTCACAGGAAGAAAATGATGAGACGCGAAATCAATCAGCTTCTGTTTCTGCAATTGATGCCAAGTATGCTTCTAATATATTATGCATCTGATATCAGATCTAGTAGATTACACCTTTTTGTGATTTTCAGATTACGAGAACTTATGAGATTATAAGTTTACAACGTCACACGCTAACGCTTCTGTTTGGCTTGTGATCTTATATTCTGAAATAAATGATATCTGTCTCTACTGTTCGGAAAAAGGGTCAATCAAGTTAATCCAATTATTATGTGTTCCCATTTCCAGAACTAGGATTGAAAAATCCGATGATGACTCTAGCATTACCAGTTCAAGCCATGAACCACAAATTAATTCATCCTCTCTCGATGATCATGTGGACAATAATTTGGGTGAGAAATCTGACATGGAAAACGGTGGAAGATTTGTGGAGGGAGTGTCCACCCTTCATTATCATAGAAGAGGATGTTCATCAAGCATCTTACCAGAAGTTACCCTTCCACCAATTCGACCAGAAAGGTGAATATTACATAATGCATTAAGTCAGTTTAATTTTTTGTTATCTGGTAAAGTGCATTGAGTTTACTTTTGAAAATTGCACTTGTATTTGCTTTGTTGCTAAATGCTACCAACACAATCTTTTTTATTAACCGAAATTTATTGGAGATTATAAAACTTTGTCGGTTCCATTTCTTATTTAATGAGTTTCTCTCGTGCTTTTGTAGTTTTCAGTAAATTTTAATCAATTTTAAAGAGTGTGTTGTGTACTCCTCTCGCTTTGTTTGTCCTATTCTATAAGTAATTTTTTCCGTGCTGTGATTGTGAAGCCTGCTTTGGCTGATGTGGTTGTCCTTTTTCAACTCCTCATTCTGTCCGATGGGCCTGGGTAGGCTTGATCATCCTAGGGAATTTCTTTTTGCATCCCCATACTTTTCTTCTGCAACCTATAAATATTAAAATCCCAGTTTGCCCATTTGTTTAAAGTTTTTTTTTTCAGATTGTGCAATTCGGAAACATGCAAGATTGTGTAGTCTGTAACTTAAAAACGTATACTGGATTACACTATCTGAAACAATAATTTGAAAGTAAATATTGACTTTCAGATTGTATAATTTGGATATGCAATCCGAAAACTATTTTTTTTTTTTATGAAAAAAATAACTTCGAGACTGTACTATCCGGAATAAACTTCTGAATTCGGAATCAACTTCCAAATTCCACAACCTAAAAATCATTCTTTTATAAAAAAATCAGTATTAATGGATTGCACGATCCCAGAAAGTTTTTTTTTTTTTAATTATACAATTCAAAAGTTTTTTCTTTATATAAAAAAATAAGATCCACATTGTATAATCCGAATCACCTTAGTGAAGTACAATTCAAGGATGTTTTCTTCCTTGAGTCCATGACACAATACATGGACAAGAAGGTAACGGCGACAAAGGGATGGTTGGCAGCAAGGTGGGTAGTTTTGTCTTTTACACACCCGATGGAGGTGTAGGAGGAAATTGTGGGGGCCAAAACGAAATAGCCTCATTCTAAATCTCAATCATAAAATATGGGCTTTCTTCAGTAGTCCATTCTCTGAAATGGCTGAACCTGGATGTTAGGTCATTAAACATTCTTGGGGGCTTTCTTGGACCCCCTTATTTTCAAAAATACCAAAGATACCCTTATTTGTGACAGACATACTTAAATCAATATTCATCAAACATTGATATATCATATAACGATTTATTTGGTGCTGACATTAGGTTCTATGTTTAGTTTATGGCTATGTATTAACAATATTAGTTTTTCTTGTTCTTCGTATTCTCTGGCAGAACTTTGCTTTCTCATTTGAAAGAAAACAATTTCATTGACATTTTTATTGGATTATGTAATTTACATTGAAAAAGGTATACATAAAAACAAATGCGTGATTTGATAAACAGCATTAACATGTCAAAGTGTTTTAGGCCAATATTATTTATGGCATTTAATTTTGCAAATTAATTTGGTTACTGGTTATTAATATATTCGTTTGTCTTACAAAAAACTTGGTAAATTAATTAGATTATTCCGTGGCATATGCTGGTTTATATCGTCTATGTTTTAGAAATCAAATACTTGTTGCTGTGTACTGTTCAAGTTTTAGGTGCCTTAATCCAACTCAACGAATTCTAACTGTTAAATTATAACTATCAATATATTTATTTTGTTTCTACCAAATGTAATTATCCCTTTGAGCATACTATTGCCTCTATTCATACCTTATTTCCTTCTTTTAATCCTTTGAGTATTATAATTTATCTGCCATTAGCATTAATACATAGCAATATAAATGGCAGTGAGAAACCACAAAATCTGCCCCAGAACGGTTCAAGTTGCAATGCAACTTCAGTTCCACAGACAGGGGAGGACGTACTTACTGAGCTTCCATCAAGAGTCTCAAAATCATCAGGTAACTGCTAATATTCATTCGTCCCATCAAATGCTTTGTCTAGTGTCAACATTTTTTAAAGAAAGGACACATAACAGCTGAGTTCTTGAAGCCCAATGATGGATTACTAATAATTAATCATTCTTTTGACAGCTAATTCTGATGACACTGATGAGAAATCGAAAGTGCCAGTTGTACAGCAGAGAGGACGTTTTAAGGTTACATCTGAGAATGTTGACCCTGAAAAGGTGAGTAATAACTCTACTACTGATTATTCTCCTTTCTTGAACACTGAAATACCATGTGAAGTTTTTTTTTCAGGTGGGCCCTTCTCCTGTACTGCAAAAGAGTCATAGCATGCAGGTTTGTGGTTTTGAAGTTTGTTTAACTGTCCCTTTTCTCCCTTAGCTAGGAGATAACCCCACATATATGTTTCGGTCTAAACCTGCCTTTCAGTACGCCTTTGTAATTTCCACCGATACATAGGTTTGGGCAGATGTTTTGTCCGTATATTAAAAATTAATTAGGACCGCATCCATACCGATATTTCTGACTTTCCTCTTACTTTATAGAGGATATGTCAAAGTCTTTTACCACGATTACATATTATCGTTGTTGCTTTTGTTAATGTTATTCTTATTGCATTGCATGGGCTGTAATTGTGTTTGAATTGCTGCCTGCAACTAACGTTGTCGGAAATTGATGCTATCATTTTCTTTAATAGAAAATGAAGTTTATTTGGTTTGAAGAATGCGTCAATAAAATAAAAGGATGGTGGTTTTGAATCAAACACCCATATAGCAGGCAGTTATAACTCCCAATTTACTGTACATCTCATGGGAATTGCACGGGTTATGCAGGTTTTTAGCCAGCATAATGTTGCTTCTGTACAACCAACTTTGCCATTATTACCAGCATCTGAAACGACATCATCAAATCTTTCGGGCCAAGCTGTATTTCCTATGTTGCACTCTGTACTGCAGACAAATATTCTTCAACAGGTACGTTCTGCTTTATGGCCTTATGAGTTATGGCCGGTCTCCTTGAGCTAGTTTCCACTAGTAACTGTTTCTTAAATGGCTTTTTAACAGGAAAGCATTTTATGTTTAATGAAGCTTATTACTACCGGTGACTCTACAGGTTCTACCAAGAAAACTTTCTGTTTGAATATTTTATTTGACTTTTTTTGCTGTTCTTTTATACGCATACTTTTCAATTCTTTCTCGTCTACTGCACAGCTGATGGCTCATGTACCCTAGCACAAATAGCAGGAGCTGAAAAATCTTTGGTATGTATGTCTGGGGCTTCTTTGAGGATGTGCCATCTGAAAAAAATTACATTTGGCCTAAGTACAAGAATGTTGCATAATACATTAATATTAATGTCAACTGAGTTTGGAGGTGGTGAAAATTTAGAATTACAATAGCATGAAAGCTGTTTGATTAAGTTCTTAGGCTGCAGCTCTAGTCTTGGTTGCTGGAAAACTTTTCAATTAAAACATAGGGTTCGCTATTACTTGACTGCTTTTTGATAATCGTGGAAGTTAATGATTATATGACAAATGAAAGTAAGGGTGCTTATTTCCAACCAAGACTAACCGACGATTAAGTTTTTTCACACAAATTAAGAAAAGGCAATAAATGACTTGATTATTGGAATAAGTTTTCTAAAATTACTCAACCACTTCTCAATTTATTTAGTGACAAAACTAGAATACATGTTTTAAAGCTAAAAGGTCAATAAATTTGAAAGTGGAGAGACTACTAAACACAGTTAAAGTGTACTATACAATGTTTGAGTAGTTAATTTAATTTTCTCTCGGCTTATTTATTTATTTATTTTTAAAATAAATATTTTAATCTTACTTAAACGTCTTTGTATTTTTGCTTTTTCCTTTCTATTTTTTATCGAGTAATGTTGGTTATGCACTACTGCAGCTTGAAGCAGCTCAGGAGAGGGAGAAGGAGTTACTTCATGAGATAACTGATTTGCAATGGAGGTATTGTATCATGAAATATAGTTGGATTACATGGTGAAATTTCGATGTATCTTAATCCATGCGTTTGTAATATGTAGGCTTATCTGTGCACAGGAGGAGCTTCAAAAATTGAAAACAGAAAACGCCCAGGTTAGTATTAAGCATGGTTGGTAAAATCTGTCAAACAAAAATACTTAATTAATAAATTACGATTTATAAAAATCAACTTATAAAAATCAACCTAAAATATTAGTTAATTTTTATTTTACATAAACTTATTATTATATTTAATATTACAAGCTTATACAGGTCTGTTTTATTTTAGTTGTTAGCATCATAAAACTGTGATATTATTCTAAATTATATGATGTAATTTTGCTTACTAAAATAAATTTATAAGTTGAATTATTAAATTTTGAGACGAGTTCAAATTTTGAAATATTGGCATTTGCGATATGATATTATTTGAATTATGTTTTAACTTGTGAATGTAAATCTTAAATGATAGGTGTGATTGCAGTGTGGAATGGATGGAGGCGGGAGTAAGGAAAAAAACGATCCATAGCGTAGATATGAAGTGGTATACTATTTGTAGGTTTTTTCAACCATTTAGATTATACAAATTTTATCAATAGTTCTCTTGTTTATAATTGTTTTTGTAAATTATTTTAGCATTATTTACTGGTTGTAAATTATACACATGCTATTTCCTGCTCCTATTCCTTCCTTATCTTTCGAATTCTATTCTCGTATCATCTGCTAATATTATTTGTTCTTTTTTCAGTACACTAACTATATTATAAAGTGTGTTTGAAAGAAAGCACAGATCAATATATTATATACTTATTAGCAGAAAACTTACTTTTTTATTATATAATTTCAAGCTTAGTATGTATGTGTGTATGTTTTTTAATTTATAATAAACGCTTTTTATTATTCTGAATTTCTCTATTAAATTGAAATGGTTAGGTTTTAAACGTTTTCCGAATCCTAAATTATTACGAATATCTAATGCCTTTTCTCGCAACACCTTCAAAACCTACATTACATTTTGTTAATATTTTTATTTTTTCTTTTCAAATTACTAAATATAACATTTTGAGACTAACGTTTAAATTTCAAGTAATTAAATAAAAATTTGTATAAATTAAGTTTTAAGAAGTATAAGAAAATATCTTATGAAATAAACACAACCACAGAAAATAAACAAAACCCTATTTTCAAATAAAAAATAAAAACAAAAACGTAATCTTTATTTTAAAACAAAAAAAGTAATCCTGAACGAAAAAAAAATTAACCGGAAAAGGCCGAATATTTTATTTTAAAACAACAAACTAATTCTAAACATAAGAATGTAATAAAAAATAATTTATATTTACACATTTGCCGACAACAACTGAAATATAGTTTTTAATATTTAGTAATGAACCTATAATATTAAGGGACGATTGTTTCACGGTGCCATTTTGTATTTAGGGAATCATATTTCTTGAAATGCTACCCCAAGAATGACATTTTTGTAAGTATGTTTCTTTGGTATTTTATTATTTCAAAATTATTTTATTTTAAAATTAGAAAAAAAAGGGAAAGATGTATTTGAGTAGGTAGATATTGTGGACGACACTTCTCACTTCTATGAAAATATCATAATGGAAAATAAATAATTTAAAATATAAGACGGTAAATTATTTAAATACTCGAGAATATTTGTTCATAAACACTTAACAAACATAAGAACAATTATTTATACTTTTGAGAATAAAAAAATTATGTGAAACTAACACCCTAAAATCCTTTTCTTTCTAATTGAAGTTTGAAATAAAAAGCTCTTCACCTAACATTGATATCATAATACTTATTTTTCTACTTTCTTTAATACCACACTTATTGTCGTCATTTTCTTGAAGTGTAATAGGACGATAAATATATTAATATAATTGTTTAAGATTGTTTGGTTTCTAGTTCGATAAAAATGAATTATATATAAAGTATATTTACTATAATTAACATGATTAGAAGTCTTGACTTACTTCGTAAAAGTACACCTCGGTCTATTAAGTTTGATAATTAACTTTATAATTAAATGAGAAAGAAGAAATATTCTATCTCAAAATATTAATACATCGTAACATTATATACAGATAAACATTATTAGAGTAATAAGATAATGGTGGTCTAAGTTGTCTTCTACTTCATTTCATGTCCACTAAAAGAAAATTACCACATGTATCTTTTAATACTATTTTACAAGAGAGGAAATTTCTATTTTCCTATCTATCCTCAAATCTCTCATCTCCTTCAAAACAACAAAAATATCCTATTTATAGCATTCTAGCATGTGTTCCTAAATCGAGCGAGGTGATTGCTTCTCCATGAAAAACGATGAAGTCACTCGAGTGGTGGTATGAACCCAGGCCACCTCATTGTTTGGCTATGAAGAAATCTTGAGTGAGGAGTTTTGTCACATGATATGTTTTCTCCTTGATATGTGTAATGATATATATTTATAATGTTATAAAAGAATTGTGCAGATGTTATGATGTAAAAGATACTATGAAATAATTTTACTTAAGTTTTATCTTAATAAATTATTAGTAAATAACAAAAAGTAAATATGAAAAAAATTAAAATATTTTATTTTTAAAATTTGTAAAAATATAATTAACTTAATACTTACAAAAGAAGTGTAGTAATAGTATAGTCTATAAAAAAATTATTCATGCATGAATTATTATTGTAACAGAGAGAGGATGAAAGAGGTAATATGTATAAAGGATTTAGTGGCTTGTCACTTTGATGGAAAAAAAAATACTTGAAGTGAAACTGCATGTATTATAGGAGGATTGTTTCTATGTGAGATCAATATTTAGTGAACCTTTGTCGTATATCAATTGTGGCCCAGTGACAATATATGTAGTCGAACAAAAACATTAAAAATGATACGTAGAAGAACCCTTCGAGGGTGAAGAAAAAGTTTCTAGTAAGTAGTACATGATAAGAATTATAGTAAATTAGGGGTTGTTCTGATTTTAAATTACATTTTTGTGTATTAGAATAGTAGGATAAACCTTGTATATATGTATGCAGTATTCTTATTTACTAGTTTTAAAAACAATTATTTTATATTTATTTTACTATTATTATCTTTCTATTGACTTTAATTATTATTTGATGATGATTATGTG
>Ga0123340_1006496_pt1 | contig 11160 bp, 5 predicted proteins | sample SirMexnodulemix_FD_89961 | JGI IMG/M metagenome (GOLD analysis project Ga0123340, IMG submission 89961) | Root nodule microbial communities of legume samples collected from Mexico - Siratro Mexico nodule mix | ecosystem: Host-associated > Plants > Roots > Nodule | place: Mexico: Nepantla... | reverse complement strand
TAATAAATATACATAAAGATATTGGTATTAAACCATCACTACAAATTTACCAATTATCTAATGCTCTCAAATTTCTCTTTCTACTTTATCTGCATATCATTTCAATCACATAAAATCAAATACACATAAGTAATCTTAAATCACCAAACAAAGTGTAATGTAGGGTATCCAGCTAATTTTAAATTTAAAGTTTGTTACCTTTTGAAAAACATTAATTTATAAGAATAAATATTGATAATAAATACTTAGAAAAAATTCATGTTAATAAAAGAGATTTTGATAAATACATTACAAATCAAAAGATAACAAGAAAAAAAGAAAAAGAAAATTTTAATTTACTTATTTTGAAAAACATTTTATCCACTAGACGTCGAAGAGAGTTGAAAATTAGAATTTATTTAAATTTAAATAATAAATTCAAATAATAGAAATAGTATGCATAGAAACACAATATTTTATAATAAAAATAAAGTCAAAAATGGTTTTAAGTTTTGACTAGAAAGGAAATGAAAAAGAGAAAAAAAAAACTAATAAATTTCAAAATTTTTCTTTTTGGCCAAAATATAAATTAGAAGATTTAGCTTGTATACTAAAAATTCCATAAATGAAACCAGTCCTTAACGTATATGGGACATTATTTTTAGCGTTGAACTTCTAAAAAAAAGACAATAATAGCATATGTACTCTTTTTTTTGTCAGAATAGAGTACCGAAAATGAAGTAGGAGAAATCCATATTGGGTTGGGTCTACACTCTACACACCACCTCTCTTCTATATACTTGGAGAGAGTTTCCTTCTGCACACCTTCGTATGTTGTTCCTGTACTTCCGTACATTTTTTATTTTCCTAAAATATCCATTTTATAAAGACTTCTTCACCTCTATGAAGGTTATACTTCTAGAATGGCTTAATCTAGGAGATAAAATTTGACTTTCAAAATAGATTATTTCAAAAGGCAAATTTTACCTTTCATTGAAAATTAAATTTAACTTTCGGATCAAAAATAGCTTCTAGAATCAACCATTTCAGAAATAGTTTTCGCGATGAACTATTTGGAAAATAGCTTCAAGAATAAACCATTTTGAAAGCCAATCTGTACCCTTCTTCTCTTCTGAAATGATTCATTTCAAAAATTCTTTTTTAATCCAAAATTAACTTTCAAAATTACTCATTTCAGAAGAAATTTTTGTGTTTTGAATGAATTTCGAAATGGTTCCATTCGGAAGCTCTTTCCAAATCCGAAAACAGCTTCCGGACTAAGTCATTCCAGAAGCTATTTAAAACACGAAAACCCCACTCCCACGACGCCACATGCAGCGCTCCCTTCCCCCTTCTTCTTCAACGGTGATAGACACCTATTCACGGTGGCAGACGGTGGTGGCGACGCATAGTGACAAATGAGAATTGAAATGTGAAATGTATGGAGTTGGGGAATATATGGAGGTGTAGGATTAGGAAAGGGAAAATAAGGCATTGCCAAATTTAATTAGAGGCACTTTGGGAAAATAAAAAAATGTATGGAGGTGCAGGAAGAAGTTCTCATTCTTGGGTTGGATTCATGCATGAAGACCCTTTACATGGTCCAAGTGTGTTATCACAAAGCTTGCAGCATTGAACACTTTTGAGTTGATGGAAGAGTCCATATTTGGACAGAAAAATTGTGAGGTGAAGGGTTAATGTTAGAATGTGACATTGTGAAACATTATAGTCGGTAGCATGGTAATAATGTAGATTAGATTAGGAAGTCTTATCATGAGTGAGTGAAATGGTGTCATCTCAAGTGGAGACCATGATGGGAATTGATATAATACGGATATGGTGCCATGTTTGACTGGGAACATGGAGAAACAACATTGTTGTAGGGTCTACATTGCTAACTGGTTGTTGTCGTGTTCCATGTTTTACAAACCAAGCCATTTTATCAAACTTGACACTAGCAAGTGGGAGGAGAACCCACCGTTCCGCATCCTCTGGCCAATTATAACAAACGAACTGTCACATCATGTACGCTGAATACTGTTTGTGAAAAATGTGAAGCAACAACTGTTCCATTTGACGGAGCTGGAATCACTAGCTTTAGACGTACAAGGATTCTTGTTTCTGTTCTGTTCCTAGTTACTACAACTTTTTTTAGGAACCTTTCTTAGGGGTGCATCAGTATTGGGTACCAAAACGCCAAAGTACTTAATTTTTTTCCTTTCGTAAAACGGAACAAAGCCCAATAGAGAGGCTTTTGTTTTGTTACATTGCGTAGGGTAGAATGAATGAACTAATTAATGAATGGCTTAATGGGTCCTAGCTCATACCTCTCACACTCAAGTGTACCAAGAGATTGATAGATATAGTATAGATAGTTGGGAATGAGAAAGATAACAGAAAAAAAAGGAAACAGAAGGCATGAAGCACCATTGCCCTTATGGCTAAAAAATAAATCATAGGGTGCTCAAAGGGATCCTTGTCTATATCAGATCTTCATGCATCACAATAATAATTAACATGCTCCTGTGGTACGGTGGCAGAAGGACCTTGAACCGTTGGGCCTGCTTGCTTCTCTGGAACAGTACATTAGGGGTCTACGCACGTGGACTAGTACAATCACTTCTTCTCCTCTCAGAAAAATAAATAGAGAGCGAGAAGAACTTCACACGTCTATATATACTTCTTTTAAAGCTTTTACATTTCTCAGTCTTAGTAACCCATTCAAACTAAAAACTTTACATTTAATTCTTGGACTGCTAATTTTTTTTAGTAGAGAAATAAAAATATGTGATGTATAAAAAAAGATGAAAGTGAGAGAGGGGATGGTGTGTGATAGTAAAACACTGTGTTCTCCGCAATGAATATAAAAGAAAATCTCACACAAAATCAACTAGCTGTCCTTTTATTTTCTCCATTTCCTTTTCTCTCTCAGTGGTCATGGTATGCAGTTACTTAACTTCTCTCAGATCTTACAAACACCCCCATAAATGCTGTGGAAAAACAATGGTCCAAAATCCCAACCACAGCCCCAAGTCCTTGGCTTTCATCTCATCACTGTGGCCTCTTGGTAGTTACAGAGTACTGTTGAGTCAGATCCAAAGGGAGAGACAGAGAGAGACAGATAATAGTCCAAATTATGAAAAGTATATCGAGCATCAAACCCTTTTACTGTGCTCTTAAAACAACCATTTGTTATGAGTTGTTAACATCAGGGAAATCATGGGAAAGTGTGGGGAAACCAATCTACACTTACAGATAAATGAATTTGCAATGAGGTCATCCTTCTTTGGGCCTTTTGTGGGGCTTCTTCTGTCTCAGTCCTTCTCCTTTTCTTTTATGAATCAGTGTGTGTTACTGACTGTTAGGCCTCATGGCAGTCTAAAAACCCCTATCTTTATCTTTATTACCTATATGTGGCATCATAACCCTTTTTATATCCATCCTTTGTTTGGATAAATTTTCAGTTCTTCACGGAAGTCAGTAACAGTAACCCACCATGTTATACATTCCACACACCCTTTTACATAAATATCAAAGCTAGAAAAGGAATCCACCCTCACCCGTGCACTCAAATGAGATCTCTGAGCTAGCTGTAGAATCTCATATTCTCACTGTCAAACTTCAAATTCACTATATTGCCTATTGCCGATTGCCATGCATGTATCCCATGTATGTACATGTATATGTATATGTATGTACCAACCACGAACAACAATCATAAGATAAATCCTTAACAATAACATGCACGCATGGACTGCTACATGATACATCACATGTGAAACTCTTAAAGCACTTTTATTAATTTGATGGTACCATAGAGTAAAAGTTTTTATATTTGTCAGTTGTGAAAATTCAACTTTATTATTTTATTCTGCCCATTTGCAAGAGTCTTGCTCCGTTGCAGTAAAGCTTGTTGCAGCCTTATAAGAAGTTAGATTGGAAATACCATATTTAATAAGTTATTGAAACAACTATAGTACTATTTCTAAATGCATACTTCTATTGTTAATGCATTTGGTCCACGGCAGACCAGAGCTCGTTGAAAATGATTTCTTCTGTCCAAACTAAGATGATTTGGTCAGATATTCACTGCCCTTGATTTTCCTTGTAGGGATGGAGTGATGCATTTACACCCTGCACCTGCAGGTACCCGTCCTTCAGCATTAAGAGACGTGGGTCTTCAGCTGCAACCAATACCTCTACACCTATGCCCTAGATTGCTTAGCCTTGGACTACAATTGGACCCCTTTGACTATTTCAAAATTAACACACCTCTCATTTAACTTCTTCTCTTTCTTTATCAAAATCTCATCTTCTAACATACTCATACTCTCATAAAGGATGCCATTTATTAGTTTGTTTACTTTTAGTTTGATGTAATTTTTTATGCTAAAGATATCATTTTCTTAATCACAATGCTTGTAACTTTCACCTTCCAATTGCAATTATGATTCAACTCTTCTTTTCGTGTTAACAGACATATATTATACGATTGGATATACTTTTACTTTGAAAGAAAATTTTGGTATTGAAGTTTTTATTTAATACAAAAATTGTTTAAATTCAAAAGCAATTTATTTCATAGTACTTTTACATTATCTGACGCAAATGCACTTATTTTTAAACTATAATTACTTGTTGTTAATTTTTAAAAGAGTTCAAAATAATTAAAAAAACGAAACTAATTAATTTGTTTCCTAACTAGCACAATGTCCATTTCTTTGATTTGAGAGATTGGTTGACATTTCCTAACATGTATATATGTGGATGCAGTGCATGGTAAGCAAGACATTAGGTAACTGCAAGAACAAGTTTTATGGTTTTGGTATTGGCAAAGGATTAGTAGAAGTAATTTATGGTTAAAATTTGGGAGTGGAACCGTACAATTAGGAATTAATATGTTGTGAGATTGAAGGTTGGTGCAGACAAAAGACCCATATATTAATTATGAGGAAAAAAAGAAAAAGTAGAGTTTGGAAAAGGTAGATATGTTTTGAGACACATGCGGTTTGTGCTTCTTATTGTTATGCCTTCAGACAGGCTTAACTGACTTCCCACACGCTTGATATCGAACAGATGAAGGAGAAATATAAAGGCAAAAGATTGTGTGTTTTATCTCTCGACCCATTTGTGCTCTCACTGTCTGTGTATACGTGTGTATTTGACAATGAAATAAAGATGTGTGATGCGTATCAAAAATAAAGATGTGTGTGATGCACATGTACATGTACATCTTCTGGTGTGAGTAGTGAAGGAAAATGGGGTGTGTGTGACCGGAGAGAGAGATTTTGGGTTTTTGATTTTCAAGTACTTCCAGGGAACAGCCCCAACAGAATCTTATGGATATGCTGTACTATTAATAAAGTGGGCCATTCATACCACCACTTCTGAATTATTTTCCTATTCATGCCCCTCTTCCCTTTTATTTCAAATTGGAGACCGTATCACATTCTGCTAGGGTCATTCCAAAACCATGTTTATCAATTGTGTTCACTGTTCCAGACTAGAGCACATGAACCTCAAGTGTTTTGTGTTTGCTATTTGCTTCCCCTGTGTCACTTCTTGTTCCCAGCAAACCTCACTTTCCTTCACTACTATATGTACAACCTTGCAGACACACACACACATGAAGCTATGTCCCAACTGCCACCTTTCATGGTCAACACTTTTGCTTCCTGGCTTAGGAAACAAACTACATGCCCATTTGAAGCTTCTGATCCTGTACAAGCAGTTGCAATTGCACACTCACATTAGTCCCAACTATACATCCTATGCTAACCAATAAATCGCAAAAGGAGTTGTCTTTTTACATATGATAGAAATATTTACCGTAACTTCAACATTGTACTTTCATTTACATCATGAGATAATACTCATAATTGTGATTTTATTGAAATGCTCAACATTGTTTAAAGTGGTGGTTGCAGACCATCTCTTTAAAGACAAAACTTAGAACTTATACATCACTTTTTTTATCATTCTATAAGATAACATACTGATCGCTGCTGACCTCAATTAAAAAAAAAAGTATTCTTTTTTATCATAAATTATTTTATTGCATGGATAAAATTTTAATCTGAATGAAAACAAGTAAAAGGGGTTTTATTCTGATTAATCTAATATTATTGTGGATACAAATGATGCAGTGGGTGTACTAAAATGGAAATTAAGAAGTAAGTAGACAGACAGTGGCAGTGTCCATATGCAATAAAGAGTTGGGGTAATTAATTTGAGTTTTTGAGGTGTAGAAAGAGAATTAATAATTGTAGTAGGTTGTTCTCAGAATAACACTGTCCTGTCGTGATGTTTCATCACTCAGGTTCTCAGAATAGCACTAATGCAGATTGCAGAGATTTGGAAGGCAGAGTTAGAATAACTAACAAACTCTTGATTTATTTATTTTGTTTGTGGTATTTACGTTGCACAAATTTTGGTAGATGTGGACTGGTCGATCAGGTTACTTTATTCTTATTTTTGGTTGCCTACTAAGTATTTGGTGCTTGAAATAGTGGGGTTGGGTTGAGTTGGGGTTCTTGAGTTTTGAAGTGATTAGGGATGGGTCCTGCGTCTAGACTCCGGGTACAAGGGACAAGGGACCATAGGGCAATAGAGGGGATCCTAAGTAGGAAGGAAGCAGTTAGTGACAATAATGGTTGTGTGTAGGGCCATGAAATGCAGACCATGCCACAGCACTGCATGTGCAAACAGGTACACATGCACACAAAAATAAACTGTGCTTTCAATCTCTACAGCATTTCAAAGGACACACCATTTTTCTATCCCTTTTTTTCATTTTAATTTAATTCTATTTTTATGCTAAGCAAGCTATAAATTCATATTAATTATCAAAATGTTCATTAAAAATACCATTGGATCTTGTTCTGTTCATTTTTTTTGTTGTGTGGAACATCCCAAGCCCAGAAGTAAACACTGATCGTAACAATTCATTGAAAAAGTTGAATTCTCCCCGACATATACAGAGATTTGAAGATTGAACTGATTTATGCAAAGATAAAACAGAAAGATTTGCATAATGCGAGGACCGTACACAGGTGAGACCCACTATATCTCATGTCATAATAGAAAAAGTTTTACTATTTTTTCTTACAATTTATATTATTGAAGAACATTGAATCACCAAATGTAATTCATGATTATGGGTTGGTAACTACTCTTTTTCTCTCTCTCTCTCTCTGTGTTTTTCTGTACATACATATCATATCACGCATCACGCTTGGTGCTGTCTCCTGAACAATTTCAGCCGTCAATCTACGCGCACGTAGTTGATGATTGTTCCATATTTTTTCGTTTGGTCTCAGCAGTTTGAAACCAGGTAGACCCTTCTATCCCTCTCTGCAGGACCCCAAGGGTAACCACTTGTCTCCCAAGGTCCCCCAACACAACCATTGTTCTTGTCACCTTTTAATGCTACTAATCTTCCTTTCATTATCATACCTTCAATTATAAAGAACCAACAAAACTGGACAAAATCACTTTTAGCCCAACGCTAATTCTTCATACTTAAAAGATTAGTTTTAACAGTGTTCTTTAAAACATCCTGAGAACAACAAAATAAAGACAAGAAAATAGCATGTTGACCTTAACTTCTTTCTTTTTCTCTTCTTAACAGGTTTCCATTAAGTTTTATCAGGAATGACACCAAATACAGTCCAACTATGTATCCTAGTATTTGTCTCCTTAACGATTCGAAAATAATGCATATCTTTACGAAGCATATTAATTGAAATTCGCATTTAAAATGCACTGGAAGTTAGATATACATTAATGCAAATTTTAATGGAAGTTTTATTTAGTCCTTCGTCAATACTCCTAGCATTTCTCGTATTAAAATTGACAAGTGTTAAAAAAAATCCATTCTTTGTAAGCTATTTTATCTTCATTTAAATTTATCTCAAAATAAAAAAAAATCAAAATATATGTTTATCAAATATGGCATGGGACTTATAAAATTTAATAATTTTAAAAAAAATTAGTTGATTAAAAAAGCGGATTCAAAAAATTATGTTAAATCTATTAACGAATAAAATCTTTTCAAAATGACTTAAAAATAAAGTTTGTTTAATTAAGAATATCTTCAATAGATACCACCATTATAATAAATATGATTTTAGACAAACTTAAGACTCCATGTATAGTGTTGCCTAAACATAAAATAGCTTTATAAATGTAGGTTTAAGAGTATAAAAAATTATTGTTATTTATCCGACACTTTATGCCATATTTATATAAATGTTGACTTCAAAATATGTGGCTTAAAAAAAATTGTTACATGAAACAAAGTTAAATTTTGAGAAATTTGTTTCTTCCCTCTCTCACACAGCAGTTCATTCTATCAAAAATAATAAAACTTCACTCTTAGTTTTTCGTTCTTCTAAAAGCTAGTTTTGAAAGAACGTCTCTCACTCGCACTATCTTACCGTCACCGTGTGTTCCATCATCATCGTCGCCTTCATCGTTGGGCTTAGCTTTGGTAAGTCTATCCCTCATCTCTCTCGTTCTTTCATCTATCTAATTTAAGTTTTAACTTCTCTTGTTTTGACTGAAAATGTGTGACTCCCTACGTCTTCCTATTTCATCATATCACTCGCACCTTCTCATCGTCATTGTCATATTGTAGTCACTTTCATCATTACATTGTCAGTTCCACTTTCTCACTATGGTCGGACTTAGCTATGGTAAGTCTATCCCTCATCTCTCTCGCTCTTTCATCTATGTAAATTAGGGTTTTCCTTTCTATTAAGTTAGGTATTGTTGTGTATATTTAGAAAATTGGGCTACTTACATGGGGTTATTATAAATAGCATGTAATTGTGACCTGGAAATCCCTTTCTTGATATCAAAAGGCCATCACAGGCCATTTTTTTTCCATGACTGTTGTGGTTGAAATAGTTGATGAAATTGTGGCAAATTGCATGTTATGGTGGAACTATGATAGTTGGAATTGAAAACCACTTTTTGTCCCTGGTCAATGATTTGATTTAGGGTAGGGCAGTGTCTCCTTAACTCATGCTATATTTTTGTGAGGGTTTAGTTTGATGACTTGTAGTTGTGTGGATACCCTTATGTTTAATCTTGGATTTAGAAAAATTTGTTGATGAAATTGTTTTCATCAAATTGTTTTGTGTGGGATTTATATTTAACGTTAAGTTTTAATGCTCCCTCTGGGGATAGAGAAAAAACCTAAAAAGTATCTTGCCTAATTTCCACTCATCACTTAGTAAAAGGATGAATTCAACCTGTCATTTGACCATACCTACAATTTTTTTCATAATGATCCAATAATTGAAAGTTCGAGTGAAGAGTGTATCCACTAACAATATACAACTCTTTACTATCATTCAATTAGAAATAGTCGTGTAAGATAAGTATGTTGGATTTTATAACCATCTCTTAAGTCAGACTAATAATGATTTTTGATTGGCATGATTTATATTGTTTAAATGGCAAGAGATGAATAAAATTTACATAGACAGGGTCACCAATCATGACAGCAAAACTGTAAGGGGAAGGCTTGTAGATTATCCATTTTCCTCTTTGATAATTAATCATTTTCCCATCCTTGGCTTTTAGTATCAATTTTCAAAGACGTGGCAATAATTCAGGTTTTAAGTTTGATCTTACTGTTTAAAGTGATATTTGTTGTAGTGTACCTCTGCAATATCATCTGCTCACATGTAACACATCATCAGCACAAATAAAAAAAACAAAAACACAAAATACAAAGAAAATAGGGTAAGCTAACAAATTTAAAATTTTCTCGTTCATTATCATCAACAAACTTAATAAGAGTTCTTAATCACACAAACATGTATTCATTCAAGTATCACACCTCACTAACACACTCTACAGATAAATTCATGAAATCTTTAGACATAGACAGTTGACTTTACATCCGAAAGACTCGTACATTGAAAAAATGCGAAGGTATGCAGCTGTCATACAATTCACAGAATCTTGTATGACAAGGTTAGTTCACCTGGATCTTTTCTGACCAACTATATTCCAAACTAAAGTTACCCAGTCTAAACTTCATTTGACTCTCACCATCTAGTACTATTTATCTATTTGATTTTCATTACTAAAGAGTCATGATACCTTATAGACCACATATTTCATTATCAATCACATATTACTCACTCTCATATATATTCCTTTAATTTTTATTCTTACTTAAAGTATTTCAAAACCTTCATGCCAATCCATATTATTCAACATAGTATCACACATCAATTATCATCCAAACATGTATAATAGATCATATGGGTTGAGAAAACCAACCTAAGAACTTATATTACATGAAGTTAGGAGTAGGATTACAAAATAGAGTCGTACTCAACTCGGGGTATTGGCGCTCAGTGCAATACAAACCTAAGACCAAGCTTCTAAAAAAGCGCCTAGCGCCACATCTCGCACCCGGTGCACATCAACTCGAGCAATTGCTTTTGAATTGCGCTCGATATATCTGGTATACACCTAACGCATCTGTATTTACATTTTATCTGTGTGTGTGTAATGAGCAGAAAATGAACTTACTTAATTCAAAATTTTGTTGATGAAATCCAAAATTAAGAAAAAGGTAAAAAAAACTAAGAAGGAATTATTTTAGAGAGATAGTGATTTAGTTAAAATGAAACCTAAATAAGTGAATTTTCTATTTATATAAACCTTTTATTAAAATAACAAAATATTCAAATATCATTTTTAATTATACCACTTCTATTTTATAACAATTTCTAAACCCTTACAATGAACAATAAAATTGAATAATAGATATATATAAATGGAGATATCAACATGATTAAGAAATATCAATGTCGTATTACCTGATATTGTCACTTTTTCTTTTTCTTAGTTAAGATTATTTTACTTGGACAACTACAAATACTTGCCAATAAATATAATTATAACATAAGATCCTCTTTTAAAATTTTGATGGGTAAGTCTGTATGAAGATAAAATTTTCTTCTAATATCCTAAACTTTCTTCCAATGTCCTAAGATATTTAGTTATTGAGAAAATACGAAGGGAAAGTTTCATTATTTCTATACTTAAATCAGAAATTTTATAATTTTTAGAAACTTTAAATAAGTTGAATTTGAATGACTTTTATTTCAAATTTCTTAATTTTTGAAAGATTATTTTTAATAAGATATTCAAGTT
>Ga0123340_1006492_pt1 | contig 11162 bp, 3 predicted proteins | sample SirMexnodulemix_FD_89961 | JGI IMG/M metagenome (GOLD analysis project Ga0123340, IMG submission 89961) | Root nodule microbial communities of legume samples collected from Mexico - Siratro Mexico nodule mix | ecosystem: Host-associated > Plants > Roots > Nodule | place: Mexico: Nepantla... | reverse complement strand
TTTTTTTTTTGTTTCTTTTTAATTATGGAGTTTTTTTTTTTTTTTTTTTTTTTTGTAAACAGTGGTAACAGTGCATAACAACGGATTCGAAGTTGAATAATGATTGGTGGAACAGATCAGATCATTCATTGAGATGATCTAATAATATACAGAACCTACCTGCATAAGTTTCTGCACTTTTAGAAAAAAAAAAGTAAAAAATAAAAGGAAGTTCATGAACTAAATTTAACTTATTCTTAACTAAGCAGTAAAAATTCTTATATTATCTAAATCCTTAATTTTAAATTGTATATAAACTAATTTTAGATCAGAATTTCTTTTTCAAGAAAATCTTTTAGAGAAACTTTATAGAGATGTCTATATATTCCTTCGATTTCAAGCATGTTTGTAAAACATTGTTTATGAAATTGATCATGAATTTTGATCATAAATAAGTGAAATATTTGGGCTAAGAGACTAAGAAACAAACATATTTACACTTTTCAATGGAACATGTGAAACATAGAGAGTAAGGTATATCACCTTAGTCTGATCTTCAAGCAATAATGCATCCACTTTCTTGGTCATGGAAATTCCTATAAACACATATTCAAACATATATCCTTAAGTTATGTATGTAAAATATAATAAACTATATAAAGATGCATCAAAACCCTAAAAGATCGAAACACATAACACTTACTTGTTGCAGGAACAGCAGCAGCATACACAACAACATAGGAAAGAAACAGAAGAGAAACCAAAAGTTTGAGGGCTTTCTTTTCCATGTTCTCAAAGTGGATTGAGAGAAGGATGTAGTTAAAAGATGAAGAGGAAGGTTTGGTGAGATGGTATGGATTAGGGTTAGGAAAGGTCCTTATATAAAAGAACAAGGGTAGAAGTACGAAATTAAATATTAGCAAAAGGACAATAGCATTTCTATTTGATTTGTACTACAAACTCAATTCCTTGGTTAAATATTCATAATTTTCTATGGTTCTTAAGTGTGACTATATATAATTCTTTTGATAGCATCATCATTTAGTTCTGGAAAATTATTTTTGGTGTAGGAAGCAGTGAAGTTAATGATTTCTCAAGAGGTTTATACTTTAATAACAACTTTGAAATCTAAGAAATTTAACATGGTGATCAGAAAGGTTTGCTTATTAACTAAACTTCTATTTAACTAAGCACAGCATAAACATTAATTTAACTATTTTTTCATTATTAATTTGACTCTCAATAATTAAGAGTTAGTTACCAACTTGATTTATCATCATCTTCCTAGCACAAACCGTATGAAATTTAGTAATGTATGGTTTTGTATGTGGTTTAATTAATTATTATATTTAGTAAAGTACGAAATAGTTAACGAATTTTCCAATTAATAAGTCATTCTTATAACTAACGTTATATAGGTTCAAATAAATGTGTAACACCCGCTTGAATATGTTAGTTTTTTAGTTTACAGCAGTGAGTGAGTTAGAAAGTTTCATATATAAAAATTAAAAGAAATATAATATAATAAAAAATTCATAAATATACATATTTTTAAATTTTAGGTTAACAATAATATTCTAATTTTTATGTAAATTTATTTATGACTAATTAGTTTTAAATTTTTTTGAAATCCTCCTTTAAAAATAATCCAACAATCTTTATCCTTTTTTTTCTGCTATGAAGAGTAAATATTAAATTATCATATTACATTTACTAAAGTACTAAGGAAGAACAAAACTAAGTCAAAGGTCTGAATTAAAAGATCAACCAGCATGGAGATAACAAAATTAGCATGTGTGGATAAATTTACCCATAATTATTTCCGAAAACCTTTTTTTTTTTCTTTAGATACTAAAACAAGCTTATGCATAACTTAAAAAAAATCTGATTTTGAACAAACAAATATGATTAAATTTTGTATTTTTCTAGTTCATCATAGCTTCTAATTTTAGTTTATGAAAGTTTTGTTTTCTTTATAAGTAAGGTTGTTAACTTTTTGAATGAAATGAATATGAAAATTTTGGATTTGGACGTGTTCTTACCACAATTATAGGCACCTTGCTTTCTAGTTTGCAGAAGAAAAAAAAAACAAAAAAAACAACATTGGTATAATTATGTCTTCAATTTTCAGAAAACGAGGCAAATGATAAACGTACGACACCATGAGCTCAAAATTGAGGAGCATCAATAAATTCATAATATTATTATATATTGATCATGAAAGTTTGAACATATATGAAATAAAATGTGTACAAAAGAGAAACATATTTCCACTTCTTATTTGAACATGTGATACATATGAAAGAACATAATATACTACTGCCATTAACTCCATTACTAATATATATGTTGGATTATAAAGTGAATCTACTGGAAACAGTCGATATTTAATTTGAGAGATGTGAATTTTATAAATTTCAAATCATGAGTGATCTTGTATATAATAAAATTTCACACCACTTTTAACTTAAAATTTTAAATTTAAAATCTTTCTTCTTATATACTATCACCTCATTTCTGTTCAGTCAACATAAAACTTCTAACTCCACATATAAATTCCCACAAATAATAACAAACATGATAAGACAGTAGTTAGGTGAAGATTAGAAGTTTTAAATTTTAATTTAAGAAAAGTAAAGGGGAACACTCAATCGTGTCCTCCCATATTAGATGCAAATTATTGTCCTGATTATAAGTGAATGACACCTGTGTTGTTTGATTAATTGGTTATATATATATATATATGTGTGTGTTGAGATAGGTTAGGCTCCATTCACATTAACCAGTGCCCGCTGCTTCTTGTACGATCACAGTGGACTAAACAAAGGGCAAAAAAAAAATTGACACGTTTTGCTACTTGTTTATTGGTGTTAATCATAATGGAAGATTTGTCTAAATTTCTTTATATAATGTTTCGAATTTAAGTATCTTAAAACAACATAGTTAACATCAATTATCATGTTTGAGATTTAAAATTTTGTTTATGTTTTGTTTGTAAAAATGTTTTAGAAGGTCAAGAAAGAAAAATGTGTATATAAATTAATTTTGATTTATTAAGATAACATTGTTAGAATTAATAACCATATTTAATATATTGTTTATTTTAAAAATTGCAACTTCATTACCATTTTATTCTTAAAAAATATTTCTGAAAATTAAGAAAAAAATATATTTAAATTGATTTAAATCTCGACTTCTGAACAAGATAGATTATTAGATATGTGAACATATATAATATTATATCATTAATATGTTTTATAAACATTACAAGTAAATATGAAAAAAACTAGAAAAATATAAAAATTAAATAAAAGTTCAATTTCGATTAAAAAATAAAACAGTGAATAAGCATGTCAATTTTGTCCATGCCCTAGTGAGGAATAAAGAGGGGAGAAAACATGATATCCAAAGGTAGGTGTTCCCCATTTAAGAGTAAGGGATAGAGGTTGGTAGGTAGGAGTTTAGCACCCTTGCCTGGTGTCATCATAGACAAAACCAGCATAAATTGGTTGCTCATTCAGGGTCAGTGCTGTCGCTACCAAGGAGGGTATACCCTATTTTTTAGGTCAGTGTATATATAATTTATAGTTCCATACATGAAAAATATAAGTTCTCAAACCATGCCCTTGTGCTTCAAACATTTTTGTGGGTCACTCACTGCCTTTAATTTCAGAATCTCATTATGCTCCTGCCCTTTTGGTTCCGGGCTTTCCTCCTCCTCCTCATCCTCTTGTCCTTTATTACTCTATGCCATGGCCACAACCCCAGTTATAAAGCTAGGGTTCATAATAAATTAATCAATTGTACGGTATGATGCAATAGTTTATCATTTGTTATTTGTTAAAAGTTAAAATAAGTTTTTTAATCTTTAGAAAAGAATGTCTTTTAATATCTGTAAAATGTTTCTTTCTTACTTCCGTCCTACTAACGTTTTAAATTAATATTTTTGTTTCTACAATGATGTCACATTGATGCATAAAGCTTTAGGTTTCATTAAATAAGCTAAAATCTCACTGGAAAGCTTAACATTTCTAAATTATTTGCGGACACAACAAAGGTAAGAACTTCGGTATACTATACAATTTAAGACAAACAAATATAATGTGTTATTTAAAAATATCCATTTTTTAATCATCTATAATTTATATATATATATCATCTAAATCAATCCAATGACAAGAATTCCATTAAAATAACAAATGTATTAATACGAGACAACTAATGACGTGATCAATAATAAGGAAAAAATCAAGTCAAGCCGAAATGATAGAGGCATGCAAAGTTAATAGAGAAGAAAATAGTCCAAGCAATTATAATTTTTGGAGTGTTCTAACTAGAAGCAAAGACTCATGAGTTGGATGAGTTTTTTTTTAACATCGAAAAATAAATTAAACAAGATGGAATATCTCATAGCCTTATACAAAGTATTAAAAGAGAAAACTACAATACTCTACAACTATAATACAATACAAATCATGACACGAGTTTAAATGTAAATTCTGGACATGATCATCTATAATTCAACTACATAATTGATATGTCTAAACTACTGAAAATTTCAAATATTGGCCAATTAGTTGGACCAACAAGTAATGTAAATTGTAGCACTCCTTATCCAATTAGATTGCATAACTTTATTTATATTGAGTTGTTTGGTTCATTCTGACCTCGTTAATGTCGAGTCCTACAAAACCAAAGAAAACCAGCTATCGTCCATTTGTGCACTTGTTAAACCACACTTCCGCATCACACACAAAACTTGTTATTTCCCAACTAATAGGTTAGGTACTTCATCTGTATGTATAAATAATATAATCACTAGCAGTCATATCCCCTAAGAAACACCCCAACAACCACTAAAGTTGCATCCAACCTTCCTTCCCTTACTTATCACTCTATTGCCTAACCTTTTGTATTAGAAACCCTTCAAGCTACCAACAAGTTAAACAAAACACAAGTACAACCATGATGCATTTGTCCTCTCTAAAAACTACACTCTGCAGACCACATTCAACTCACGTCCCCCTCAAAACAAGGTACCAATAAACCCCTACAGAGTTGTATATAAATTATTTTAGTGGCTATAAATCATAGTATTAATGCACAAAGTTCACAACCTTATCTCACCTATCATAAACATCCAAAGTACCATTCTCAACCTCCTGAGATCATATTATATAGTAACCAACAAAGAATCAGATCCCATTATAATATTGAACCCAGACAGTGTAATAGGAATTGATACCAATCCGAGTACATCAAGTGAACCTGTGTTACTTTGTGTTTTATCCAAAAAGACTATCCTTTAAGCTGAGCTAAACAAAATATTTTATTAGTATCCAAGACCTCGTTTTTAAATATAACTTTATTTCTATGATTCCAAATTTCCCATATATATATATATATTCAATTCACATTTGCATATGCCTAAGTCTCATTCCTTTAGGTAAACTATCATCAACATCACACTGATCAATTTCTTCAATCTCATCTATAATTGACTTTTTCCTAACCTTATCACTATTGAAAACATCTTTACTCCACTACTTTAAGTCTCTTTTTAACCCGTTAAATTTATCTTTTAGCACCTTCAAACCGTTTCCTCCAATTAGTACTGCTTTCCATAACCTTTTTACTACTACCTTAAATTCGTGTTCCAACTGCCATGCATAGAAAGTTTTGAAAGTCTTTGGGCCCCATTCAACAACACTATTATTTATGATCAATGCACAACAATCAGACACCTGCCTACTTAAAATATATTGCTTAGACCTTGGCCACTGTGTAATCCAAGCTTCGACATGAAGACTCCATCCAGTTTGCTCCTAGATGTCCCATGTGACCTATACCATGTATATCTCCTACCCACAGTTAGGATATCAAACAAATCACATATCTCTATGAAATAATTAAACTTTTTCATTTCCATCCTGTTACTGTTCCTATTACCCCTGCCCTTTCTCTCACAAGCGTACCTAACAGCATTAAAGTCGCCCAACACACACCACAATGCACAACTTTCGTTTGACTTAATTTGTACAATGTCATCCCATAATAGAAACTTCTCATTGTTAGAGTAAGGCGAATAAACGTTCATAATAGCTCCGTTCACTGGTTACCCCGCCCCCCGGTCATGTACTTGCCTACTACTAGAATATAACCTTTACCTTCTTGAGTTTTTTTACACTAAAAACACTTGGTTGTTCCAAATATTCAACACACCTCCTCCCTCTTTAGCCACCCCCTGTGCATCCAGCTAATGTCATTGCTACCTTATAAATTGTAACACAGCACCTCACTAAGAGTATCTAACTTAGTTTCCTGCACACATGAAATTCTCGATGGCTCCGTAACAACTAAATTTTGCAAATACTTCCATTTCATGTCCCCCCTCCAAACCCCTAATATTAATATTAATTAAGTTCATTTCATTTTTTTTTTGCTAACCTTTTTCAATTGCATTCTAGCTTGTAACAACTAACTTTCAACCCTCAACTTTTGATAGTGAAATCTTCCACCTTTTTATCATTCTTGTGTGGCATAAGTAATTAATAAAGAGACGTGAAAAATATCCTTCATAGGTTGTTTGTTTTTTTTATTCCCTTAGATGATAGTAGAAATGTTGAACTCAGATTGTACTTGATCATATTTGAATTGTTATTGGCTAATATAGATAGATGATAAAGGAGAGCAATGAGTGTTCATTAATAATAATTGTGTATTTGAGATGACAAAGTAGAGATGATATTAGAACAGTAGGAAGATGAGTTTTTAAGTTATATGAAAGTGAAAAGTATTACAGTAAGAGAATCCAAATCATCACAACTAGACTAAGAGAGAGTGAGAGGCAAAAATGAAATGGGAAGTATAAGTGTGAAACTACCGATCCTTATTAGCAATAAATTCAGGTTTCACCTACTCTCTAATTCCCATCACCACTAGGTGCATATGGCATAAACAACGACACTTACCACTTATCTCCCTATTGATGCCTCTATGGTTTATGTGTAAGGACATGCTTCCTTTGTAGAACATGTCATGTTACAAATTTACATGAAATAAGCTATAATCAATCTTATTTCTCCCTTTATCATCCTCCATACCCTACCATGAGGGGCTTCCCATATATATGTGTTGTAAATATGTATCCTCACTTCATAGCCCATGTGATGATAAGTCTCGTTCTTATTACTATTCTATTCGTCCTCGTTCTAGTTTTTCCACATATAGCTTTCCTCTCATGTTGGAGGTTAGGATAAACGTAGGATTGTTGTTGTTATATATATCATTAGCATGGAAATTTATGACAACATAATTAGGATCTTTTGTTACATCTATCTATACTCAATTGGAAGAACAAAATTCGTTTAAGTTTTCTCAACATTCATAAATGTTTCATGTTTCATTCCTTTCAGTTTAGGCAAATACCTCATATTCCAAAGTTAGACCGTGTTCCTACTCCCTAAAATAATCCCTCACCCTCACTATTTCACCTAAAACTTTTTTAATAGTCATATGATGATGATGATAAGATCAACTTTAGTGTGGGATAAATATTTGTCAATGTAGTTCTTGCAATCCTAACTTCATTGGCTATGCTAAGTTTGATGTCGAGGTAATAAAACTGCTACATTAATCACATCGTTTGCACCATTCTTCTTAAATTAATAATCCTCAACCTTTTGCTACTAATAAGCTATACTTTTTGCACCATTCTTACTTTTATTTTCAAATTAATGATTGAATTAAAAGAAAACTTAAAACTGAGTCACTTATTTTTATCCATTTCATTCTTTATTTTTATTTCACCAATTATTTATATCCATGACCATAACTCCTGTAACAACTTTTATTTATATTCTTTAACAAAATATTAATATTAAAATAGTTGAGATTGTGCTCATAACTTATGACTTACACAATATGAACATAAATTCAGAATACTTTGTTTAAGCAGACCAGGTTCCATTATACCTGATGTCTTGTCTAAAATCACCAACTCTCGATGATCAATCATGAACCCTTAAATACCTAAGGTGAAAAAAAAATAATTAAAGGATCTTGTAAAAGCCCTAAACCTACTGAATATAATCCAACAACAAATGAAATAGAATAATGCCAATGCATTTCATAGTACTCGATCAATAAAGTCTCCAAATGTCTCTTTTGACTTGTCGTTGGTTCAAGCCACCACGATGGAGTTATTCCTTTGATACTTGTCAATGACAATGCAATCTAAAATGTTAAACGAGGATGAATCTTCAATTACACTTCCTTTATAGAGCTCTCGAGGTTTTTTACTTTCGATTTTTCCATTCAAATTAGGAATTTCTGAAACACGTGAAATTTCTTGACTCTCCATGGTTTAGATTTCAATTTGAGAAGTTTGACAACTTACAATCACAGTTTCAATATAGGACGCGATATCTCATTAAGTAACAGGAAGTAATAATTTTGGACGACGTTATTTCACGATTTCAAACCTAGTTTTTTTTCTTTTAATTATTTTTTATTTTTTAATATTCTATGGATTATCTTATTTACTATATTTTAAATTATTAAACTTAAAAAAAAGATTTTTTTCTTGTAGTTAGTAACTAATTTTTTTTATTGAAATTTGATCACTATTTCAGTTATTAAATTTTAAAATAACTTTCGACATTAATAGTGATCATATTTTTTATTATTGATTTTAATCACTATTTAACAATTTTTTAATAATGTTAAAAACTTTTATGGACATTTGTTTTTATTAGTTAATTATATAACTTATTAAATGAGTGTAATAGTCCTAATCCATCTTATAAATAAATTTATGTTAACTTTTATAATTTGCTCATACTCATTTTATGAATAGAAGCTTACGTTTGATGAGAGAATTTTTTTTAAGTTGAGTAGAACTTTTGATTTTAATCTTTACAATGCTTACTCTCTTATAGTATTCTATAAGTCTTGTAATGTTTATAGAATATTTTTTAATTATCTTATCGTATTTTATAAATTTTAAAAGATTTGCATTTTATTTTGTCTCCTTTTTTTTTTTTTTTTTTTTTTTATTTTTTAAGTCTCTTTTGTGTTTTTTTTTTTTTCTTGTCATATTAATTTATTATTTTTATTTTTTCTTTCGATATTCTTTTCTCCATCTTTAATAAATTATTCTCCATACCTAATATTAGATCCTAGTAAAACCTTGCAAATAACAAGTACGATGGTCAAATTTCTATTGTGCAAGGAGCATAAGACTCACCAACTATATCGGAACATGAGCAAAGGGGTCATGTTTCTCTTTCTGAGGTTTTTGGACTAATAAATTCTACTCATCCATTAAGACTTGGACCTTGACTCATGTTATTTGACACATGAACGTCAAGTTATGCCTGTTTTATTTGTTTTTCTGTTTTTTTTTTTCGCCGGTGAGAATAGCTCTTTTGCTGGGATTGTTCTGTTTTTGTAAGTATCAAAAATCTTAAAAGAAAAAAAGTTATGAGAAAAATGAGACAATTGCTTCCTGCACCTCCTCAATTAAACTTGTACCTCTAACAATTACATATTTCATTGAAATGACTATTGGATTATTTATTCTAAAACAAAATTTCAGAACAAAATTTTCAAAATTTATGAAATATATAGCTTAGAATACATTTTTTTACTACATGATAAGATTTTCAGAACAAAATTTCTAGAACGTATAAAATATATTTCAAAATAAGTTTTTAAAAATAAGATTTCTCGAATAAATTATCTTAAAGGTATATAATATCTTTTTAAAATATATTTTTCAAAATGAGTTTTTCATAATAATCCTTTTAAAATACATTAAGTATGTTCTAGAAATAGTATTTTGGAGCTAAGATTTTTTTTTTCTATTTCCTTTTCTTCTGTGATAATACATCAGACAATGACACTGGTAATAAAAGAAGAGTGGAATACAGCGAGAAGTGAACACAACAATTTTTACTCAATTATAAAAATATAGGTTACAAAATGAAAGTGTAAATTAAGAATGGGGGTACAAAAAGTAATTTCCGAAGAATTAAAATGCCTATGAGACGGAAATGCATTACAGATATTCAATGAATTCCTGAAACATACTCCATGAGCACTTATGGCAAATTTGATAATTTTTATAAATAATTAAAATTTATTAGAATAATCAGTCTTAATAAAATAATCTTTTATTATCTTAAAACGTAAACAATAATCGCACTCAATAATGTATGATAAATTCTATGACGAATATTATAAAATTTAATTACATATTCTATAATTTAGTGATTTTTATTTCGTAAATTTCATTGTTTCGTTTCGCCATATTAGTATATTATTCAAGTATCATATATTTTATCGATCAAAATATTAAATATGATGTTTCTAAACATATTCACAATAAATTCTTCCACACAAATGCTAACTCCATCATTTTGATTAAAACAATAATTTATTTTGCAAGTCTTAATGAACCTACTGATCTTTCACTTACCTATTTTACAGAATAACCAAAATATCATATTATAGCTATCAACGTCTGATTTCGATTGTTAAATAGAAGAAAAACTCAAACTCTTTACCTCAAATATGTTCTAAACATTTTACTTATTAGATGAAATTTTACGAATACAAAATATTACGCATTTGGCGTAATATGATGTTTATAAAGACAAGTTGCTCATCCAAAATAGAAATTGTTCAAGACTAACAAATGATGAAATGATTAATGATTTGTAAGATAAGAAAATAACCATATTGAGAAACACGATCTAATAAGGTCCACATTTTATTTTTTAAATTTCATTTATTTTCATTTTCATATCTTTAAATTAAAAAATATTAAATATAAATTAATCTTATATATAAAAAACAGAACTCTCTATATTTAAATAGTTATCATACTTCAATAAATATATAATAAATGTTTCAATGTTAAATAACCGACACTTCAATAAATATTTACTAAATGTTTCAATGTTAAATAACCGTTTTATACCGATTCATGTCGATTAATTATAAATCTATTTTTTTAAAATATATTATTTTTTATATTTAAAATAGAAGTTTTCAACTGCACTTTTTATTTTACCCTATAATAATAAATTTTATTAAATTATTTAATAAATATTTAAATTATTTTACTTTCTAATGATATTTTACACGTTTTAAATTCAAATTCATATACTATATTATTA
>Ga0123340_1006485_pt1 | contig 11173 bp, 7 predicted proteins | sample SirMexnodulemix_FD_89961 | JGI IMG/M metagenome (GOLD analysis project Ga0123340, IMG submission 89961) | Root nodule microbial communities of legume samples collected from Mexico - Siratro Mexico nodule mix | ecosystem: Host-associated > Plants > Roots > Nodule | place: Mexico: Nepantla... | reverse complement strand
ATATATATATATGTGTGTGTGTGTGAGAGAGAGAGAGAGTTTGTAATATGATTTGTTTCATCTCTAAAGAGAGAATGTGTTTCAACATTCTAAGTTCTGTTTAGTTGCTTTTCTGTTTAATCATGCTTTCGTGGGTTTCGAATTTTAGTTTTTTTCCGTCCTCTCTCGTTTGTTTTTTGCTTTTTAGAAGTTTCCGTTGTTTTTTCTTTTTTTTTTTTTTTACTTATGTTGGTTTCATTTTTTCTATGGTTCTGGTTATGTTTCTTTGGTTATTTTGGTTCTTTTTGGAGAATGGGTCTCGATTCTATAGGTCTCTAGATTTTTGGGGTTGTCTCATAGATCATGATACCATTTTGCTTTCTAAGCATTATCAATGAAGTTAAAAAGAACATTTGCCTAAATTCTTAATAATACTAGCAATATATGGAGATATGGTTGTTGGGCTGTTTCTTTTTTTGTGAGGCTTAAATCCATAATGTTTTTGTGTGTGAATGACACATAATACATAATTATAATTAGGGTAAAAAGCTAATTCTAAGTGTGTGCAACCGTGAGAGCATTGGTGTGTGGAGAAGTATGTGAGCAACCGCTTTGAAGAAAAAAAGAGAAAGGTAATTTGTAGCTACTTCCTATAGAAACCTTGTTGGTTGTTTTTGAAGATCCAATGGTAAAATCTTGTCTGATCGAGCTACAATTTTTATTGAAGATTCCTCACTCATATTTCTTCAATTTGAACGGTGTAATTGTCTACTGGAGGTCTATAGAAGTGTCAGGAATTTTGTGAAGAGCTACTGTTGTCTGCAGGACGTTCCTATTACTGTCAGTCTTTGTTGTTTCGTAAATCCAACGGTGAAATATTCTCCAATTGTTCTGAAATTTTTACAGGAGTTTTATCACTCACAGTTCATTGTTTTGGACGGTCAGATTTGAGATCGGAGTTGTAGTTTGTTTCCAGAAAATTCAAGAATGTTGTCTATTTTTCTAGTGACGAGATTCTTGAACTCTTCCTTTTTAATTTCAATTTGTTGATATTTTTGGGCCATTGTTTGTGACCGTTTTAAGGATTAGGAAGAGTTGTATTGATATGTTTTGTGATTAATTTTGTGAGACTCATTGTATCTTTCTTTTGGTATTAGTGGAGTATTTACTGTCTTGTGGGTTTTTTAATCTCTATTGAGAGGTTTTTCCCATGTTAATTATTGGTGTTGATTTATTCTTCTGTTTTCGACTGCATATTGATTTTGTTTAGATTGATTGATTGCGTTTAGGGTGTTTCTATATTGTTCTGATAAAAGTGAATCTTATTGCTTCTACTGCCTGACTCCCATCAATGGTTTTGGTAAAAATCTCTAAAGAAGTGTATTTGACAAGTTTAAAATACTGTAAAAATTATCTACATGGTAGGATAATCTTAAGTAAGGGTGATAAACCATTAACTCGTCTTAAAGTGTGCAAAAAGTTGGATTTTATATGAAAATATTTGGAATTTTAAAAAGTCATTCTATTTAGTAAAGGTTTTTATGAGTTTACTTTTACGTCTCTTGAATATATGAAAAGAGTTTTAATAGTTGGGTCATGGAACTTGACTTTTGTAATACTTAGAGTGTTTGCTTGAATTGAAGACTTCGTGTTGCATCTATGAAGTTAACTAAAGTATAGTGTTGGTGAGGATCTATGAGTTTTCTCTTAAGTATTAGTAATCAAAAGTTATTTGTTTTCATTATTAGAGAGATTGATACCACTCTTGCTCATGATGATTGTATTATGAACATTTTTAGAGGGTTCTTTGCAAGAGTTCTTATAGATGTTGATATGTTAACTAAACTACCTAACTATACTTTGGTTGAAAGACCAGGTTTTGCTTTCATTATGGATATGGAGTATGAAAATTTGTCACCTTTTTGCTCTTTTTGCTCTTTTTGTAGGATGATTGTGTTTTGGCTAATTGCAGAGGGCAAAAAGATAACGTTCAAATTCCTACTATTCAAGCTAAAGAAGGAATTCCTATCAAGCAAACAAAAAGAAAGATTCTAGTTCTGATGCTCTTAGAGAAGCTACTTTCCTTGAAAAATCTAAATTTGGTGCTATTCAAGAAGATGTTATGTATGAAAAATTTAATTCTGATGCTTTTCAAGAAGGTACTAGCCATGAAAAATCTGATTCTATTGTTTTTGTTAATAGGGGTTTTGACTTGGTTTGCAAATATGCCTTCTTTGGAGAGTATTCATGAATATGGTGAATTGTATATCTGATGAAGGTAATCAAGTTGTTGACATTTGAAATTTGCTATTAATGTTCAGATGGTTGAAAATGACCAGGTTTGTTCTAATACTAGGGTATGGGATATAGCTCAACCTAAGGTTTCTGAGTTGTATTTGCAAAATCAAACATTCTCAAATTGTTTGTGGTAATTATTTTATAACCATCGTGAGCTATAAGGATTATTAGAACAAAAATCCAACACCCTATAATTTTGATTAAGTGTTGAAAACCACATAGCATAAAACATGATCATGGACTGTTTATAAGACGAATGGTTTCAACAATAGATCATATAAGACACAAGTGTTTTGCCTGCCAGATGATATAACATTGTTTAGTCTTTCTTTACATTTGATAAAATGTGTACATATAAACACTACGTCCATATTCTAAGCTAACATCATATTACGTGAATATACATACATGTGCTTATTCTATGTTACAGGAATGTTTGTTACTTCCATCTGACTAAAGAGACTCATTCAAGTTCAAGTCCAAGTCAAAATCGAGATCTCTTGGAGCACGAGCTAAAGCTGCTTCCTTCAACAACTTCTTGACATAAAGAACATTTCAACTCTAGTTCAGCTATCTATCTTGTATACTGTGCACCTTTATCATGAATTGCTGCAAAAGGCTATGCTACCTAAAGAGATGAGTATTGTTAGCAATCAAGGATTTTAAGTAAAGAAGGAGTACATATAAAGTTGCATAGAGTGCATTTAATAAAAAAACTTCAAAAACTTGTTAGCATATATTTTACTTACAATGGCAAGTGCAACTCCTACAAATATAACAAGTAATAAATATCGTTATTTTACAAAAGGACTTGTGCAATACACAAAAATAATTATAATTATAATAAAATTAGACCAAAAAACAATTCCACAGTTTGAGTGTTTGTAAGAGAAAATAAATTATTCAAAAACAAATAAAATATTTTTTTAGATTTTTGTCAAATCTTAGATATCAAAAAATGGTTAAGGATAGATGATATAAATATTGTTAGGGTTAAACTTCACCATACCTCATTCTCATGCATAAAACAATTACCTTCTTACCTTCTGAATGTCAGTGTCAACCCACAACAATATATAAACATTAATTTCTTAGGTCAATGAGTCTAAGCTCCCCTATTAATGGTCAATTCCCATATAGAAAAGACTTGTTTTTGTCACAAGAGTTTAAGACAACAAATAAATCATGCTCTATTCCTAGATATTAGATTTCATTAGGTATTTTAATTCAAATCTTGATTACAAATGATATTTTTCAATATCTTAAGAATCAAAGTGTCAAGTCATGAATCAACATAATAGACGTTAAACATAGAATTAAAATACTGACATTGAAAGGAAAAGTCATATATATAAAATTAGTCTTCATTACATGGAGTTTGGTAGGTTACATCTAACCCCAACAACAATGGATTTAGTTCTTTATAGTCATGAGAACCCTATACATATAAGATGAACAGTGGAAGAAGAAGATGATTACACCGATGAACCCTAAAGCTACCTACAAGACTAACTCTTTCTCCTATCGGTCCATGTATCTAAACCCCTAACATCTAGACTCATTAAATAAAAAATTTACAACATCCGTGCTCGATCTAACTTCAGTTGTGTTAGGCTCAACTTTCCCTGTAGGGGTCCATGGCCCAACTCATGCCCGACTCAACTCCAATGGCACTGGGCACGACTTCGCTGCATAACTTCTCTTTTATGCATCCTCCTTCGTGGGCTTTAGTCCTTTTCCTTTGAATTCAGTGCTTCCTATTCACTTTTTAGGCAAAATAAGGAAAAATAGTGTAACTTTTCATTATTATACTCAAGTAATAAATTATTAATAAAAAACCTAATAAAATAAATAAATAAGGGTTCAAGTTGACAAAAAGTTGATTTCATGGTAAAAATTGGTTCTAAAATATGATAAAAATAAATGTTATTAAACTCCCCCAAACATAGAACCTTGCTTGTCCTCAAGCAAAGGTAGCTTGGCATAGATCAAAATTATTGACCAACAATGTAAGAACTCAAAGACAAACTCACACCATCACTTCAGATATCAGATATATATGCTCCGGCTCAAATCAATCACAGAAAGGAAGATGTTTCCCTATTAAGAATTCGTTATGGTGCTCACAATGTAAATATAACAGATGATATTGTGCAACATATTGGACAACTAAAGGTATCATGTCTCACCAAAATAAGTGTTTCACTCAAACACAATAGTGTCTCAATAGTATATGTGTCTCTCTTTTACCACTAATCTCCCACAATCTCACTTTTCTTTTCATTTTAAGAGTCAATTTTCAAAAGCATGTAACATCTAAAGAACATTTATTGGATTGTAATGTGGTTGGGCTAAGAAAGAAATTGGTTTTTCTAGATAATTAAAATACTTCAAGCAAAGAGAGCAATTTAATCAATTCAAAATCTCATAAATTTCTACTCTCTTTTATTTCAGAACCAGACTTTTATCACAATATTAACTTTTTGCCAACATTTATTCACAAAATATATATTTTTTATTTTACGTTATTGAAAGCATGAAAAATCTCTAACCTTTTATGAATTACACTTTGTATCCCCTTGCATAACTTCCTACAAACTTGAATCATATTAAGGATCATAATCTCCTTGGTCTCTCTACTCAAAGTGAGGTAGTCAATTCATTACTACAAGGGTAAAGGTTCAAGGATTAAAAAGAACTTCTTTTAAAACACAAAGGTTTTATCTTATGTAAACAAGGTTAACTATTTGGTTCAGGCTAAAATGAAATAACAAAAATTTGTCTTGATCATTTGTAAACGTGTAGATGAAGAAATTAGCAAAGAAACTCAAACAAAGTCAATTATGAGTAAAAGTGATAATACTTATTGTTGATCCCATTAGTTGCAACATCATATATGCCAAATACACTTTTCATCACAAAACACACAAGCAACCACAAACTAAATTATCAACAAAAACCACATAATCAACTCACAAATTTCAAGAAGCAACAAGACAAAATTTTCTCATTAGAAATGGGTAAAATTTTACTTCAAGTCATTATCAATTGCATCATAATTGACATATAGCCAAGTTACACAAAAAAAAAAACAAAACAAAAAACAAAAAATTTAAAATCAACTTACCCAGTAATCACCTAGATGTCGGTGAAAATTTGTTCATCCTCCTCAGCATCATCTCCTACATCATCATTTGTAGACTCACCCCCTCCACCAAAATGGTTTTGGTCCCCAGGGCAAGCAATATATGTTGTGAACTCCTCAATTGAATGCACATGGAAAGCTAATGGGCATCCCGATCCATATAATGAGAGTCCCTAAAGGGTGTCAATAACCATCGTCTAAGCCTTGCCGACCATGTGCAGGGAATCATCAAAATGTTGCATAGAAGCATCAAAATGCTCCCTGGTCAAAACGGTGGCCACTGGGGTCTTCTCGGTGGTGGTGCTAGTGTCACTGGCTCTTCTTCAGTCAGACAATATAACGAATGTAGTTCATGTCAATTGTCTAGTGAGGGTGCTCAAACAATGGGAGTGAGACATCCATTCTAACTAGAATGCACAAGTGAGTAATCAAAGAGGTATGTCCCAGACCAGTAGTTCATGGCATATTGACACATTGAAGTATCTCTTAGGCAATGTGTTTCCCCACATTCATCGTCCTACCAATCAGGGTGTTGAGCATAATCAAGGGTCTGCTCTCAGTGATGTTAGACACATGGGAGATTGGAGAGATCTTTGATTGAATGATGGTTACCCAAATCCTGGCTAGAGAGTTCAAGTTTATCCTCGTAATGAGGAGTGGTTGTTATTACCTGTTTCTAACAAAAGTTCCTCTTGGGGCACAAATAGTCTACTTAGTCTCCTAATAATCATTATCACATTTACCAATAGAGCATGTTGGCATGGTCGGTCTCCAAAGTGGTCCTCAAACCAATGAAAGAATTAATAATGGCAACATCAAAAGGAATTTTCTTGCCCCTCACTTAGCTGTGTATGTGGGGAACTCCTGTTCTTCAGTCATAAAATTTCCACTTTTTCCTAACCTCAGATTAACCTTTATGTCCATGATCAGTCTCCAATTTTCCACAAAGGTATGTTGCTTTTCATGCTATTTGGAGAGGAATTTCTTAGAATATAATTGTCCCTTCCTCTTATGGCCTCTAGAGAACTGTCCTTCCACATTCTTTTGTTTCTCAATCAGGAGGAAGACATCCTGAAAAATCAGTCCAAACAACCACCATAAAGAGAATAGGAGCAATTCAATTAGCATAATCAACTATTGGACATTATTCATAGCAAAGCAGAACACAAAAACACCAAAATTTCAAAATCTGCAAGAGCTTATCTGGGCTCAATGAAGTTGTGTCAAGCTTAGCGAACAAACCGTGTGATTCTGGCCAAGCGGGATCGAGCGCAATGAAATTGAGTAGAGCCTTGTTGTCACGAAACACGAAAAGCCTTCTCTCTGATTTTAGTAAATTACTTGTGTATTTCAGTAAACTGTTCTTTTCTATTTTCTGTTCTCTATTTTGTTTCAGTTGATTGTTCTTTGTCTAGAATTAATTGATTCTTTGTTATGCACTTCTGAATCACATTGTTGATTGTTTCAATAAAGAACTTTCATTCTACACTTTAATACTTTCCATCTTATGCGAAAATTTTTGAAAGTTCAATTCACCCCCCTCTTGAACTCGACCTAAATTTGTTTACAGAAACATGTTCGCTCTTGAAATAAAAAAAAAGCAAGTTAAATTGTGGAATTTGGTAATAGATGAAAGACAAAGACTATAATTCCAATGCCTAGGATTCAATAATCACTACCCAAACGACAATTAAAGCAAGAAAATTTAAACATACATGCATACCTAGTAGTGATTTTAAACGAAAATTGTGAATTGCAATGTAGCTTAGAGAGAGTTGAGAGAATGAGAAGGAGTGCAATGGATTGATTAGGGCAATATTAGAATGGGTCAAGAATGCCATGTGAACGGGGAGGTGTGGTTACTGAGGAAATGTGAGAATGACACAAACCGTCTAGGTTTTTGGGTTTAAAAACCAAAACTATTGACTCGCCCTGGGATTAACATGTGTTGGGTTAGGCTTGAATGCACTATAAAATAAAGTTATCATTCTTATCAAAGGATTTGTGCAATATAAAATAATAACTACAATTATAATAAGTTAAAATTTAGGAACAATTTCATAAATTAATGATAAGTGGAAAAATTAGAAAAATAATTAAAAGAATAATTTATGATTTTACCAACACTTGAATGCAGAAAAAGAATTAGCAATAATATGATCAACTTGTCACGATTAAGTTTCTCCAATCTTCACTCTCACTTAATAAAAATATTTTCTTTCTTTCCTATCATTAATCATTGTCAACCCACAAAATTACTCACCCCCAATGTCTCAACAGATGAATCTAAAATTATTTATTAACTGTCAATTGCTTGATCAATTATATAAATGAATCTTGCCTTCTCACAAGGATATTAAGACAAGGATTGAATCACGTTCTCTTCATAAGGGTTTAACCTAACCCCAACAATAGAGAATTTAGTTCCTCATAAACCTGAGGATACCAAACCTATAGAGTACTGAAATAAGAGGAAGAATCCACATAAAATCCTAAGACAACATTCCAAGACTGAATTTCAAGCTCCAATAGCCTAAGATGTCTAACTTTAATATGAGCAACTATTAAATAAACTTGCATTTTCAACGCTCACGCCTAGCTCAGGTCAGTTGTGTCGGGCGCCACTGGATTCTAATACTGTTTTAACTCTGGACCCAACCTGCATCGAGCCCATGTGATGTGCAGTGAACACATTTCTCTGGAATTCCTATCGGGTCCTCTCATGTTGGGTACAACTTTCCAACGTGAGACTTGACTTCTTTTACTTCAATCTTCTCTTTTCTATCACTCTTTCAGGTTTTCCATCTCTATCTTCTAATCCAATACTTTTTTGTTCAAAATTAACCCAAAATACAAAAATTACCAATTAAATTATTTTTCTAACTCTCATAATCAAATATTAACAAAATTCAAATAAAATTGAGAATTAAGAAGATTTTTAAGTATAGAGACAGTTGAATTTAGTCATAAAATAGCTCAATAATATCATGTAAATCAACTCTATCAAACTTTCCCAAACTTAGAACCTTGCTTGTCCCCAAGGAAAGGTAACTTGACACTGATAACAATTATTCCACAATGATACAATAACTCAAAACTAATTCACCAATCATATCGTAATTCAATCAAGCATGTTTCTCCTAATTTGAATTCATGAATGGACAATTATATGTTATCCATTCTCAGTTATGATAGTCTAATGTAACTCTAACAGGTAATGCATACAAGTTTTCACACAACTCGCCAAAAGTATTTCACTCAAGCATACTAAGATCTCAAGGTTAAGTTATCTGAAAGTCAATCACATAATAAAACAATCTAGAAATAATATATTGAACGAGAAGAAATAATTCATTCAAGAAAACAATTTTCCAGAAATGCAATCAATTATACAACAATCACAACTTACAGGAAACACTCAAATAGAATCAAGAACTGAAACAGTTAATTGATCAAATAAAAAAATAGTTTTAGAGAACATAATATAACACCAGCAGAATGAACAGTCAATTGAGAGCGATGGACAATTTATTGAGTGAGGGACGACAAATATAAAGGCGTTTAAGAGGAGAGAAAAAGAGAACAAGAACACCAAGATTTATACTGTTTCACCCTTCCTCAAGGGCTACGTCCAGTCTTTTTCCAACAAGCAAAGAGTTTCACTAAAAAGATCACCAAAATCAGTTCAATACAACACAAATACCCTTGCTCCCAGCAAGTCAACATTTCACCCAGCAACACACAGCCCACTACACACCATAACAGTTGTAAATCAGTGCAGAATCCTACTGCACCACCGAAACTACACACCCTATGCAATATGGGAACCAAACTTACTAATACAAATCACAAAACCTATGTAACTTGCAACCACACCGCTCACAATACAAGAATTATCAAGAGTAGTACTAAACTAGCAATACTTCTACACAAAATAGATTACAAAAGGATGAAAAATAGTGTAGAAGACTTAGCTCTGGTGCAGAACCAAGAATTGTACGAAACTCACTAATGCAAAGCTCCAAGATTAAGGTTCTTGAGGTTTTTCTTGAAGTAAATTGAATGTAACAAGTTCTCAAAGTGTACGCACATTTTTCTCTCTTAGAAAATCACAAAATGATCAGTCAAATGTCTTAGGTACTTATGAAAACACGTGCTCCCCCTTATATAAGAAAACTGGTTTTTTAAATCTGTCAAAAACTAAATCAATTGTCTCAATCATTCAATCGATTGATTTTTCTGTGACTTAGAAAAAATTCCAGTAAGTTGATTTCTAAAAAACAATTTACTGATTTGCTCTCAAAATATTTTTTTCAAAAAATCTATTAAACCTAATTTTAGAACCACTTAATCATTTGTAAAAAAAAAATAATTTTACGCGCATTCATTTGAACCCTTCCAAGTCCATAATGTCAAAACCTTCCCAAAACCTCAAAACTGTATTATTTCTCAAAGCCAATCCGAAAAACTACAACTCATTTTGGGAACTAAGCATGCATTTGTCGCTACTGTTGATGCATGGTAGCAATATGCCAAGCATTCCAACCACACCAAAAGCCAATGCGAAAACCAATGCTCATGTTGGAACTCCACATGCATTTGTCACGACTGTTTGATGCACATTGCTAAGTGTGTTAATGCCACCCTCAGGCCCATCAACCATCACCATAGCCCTTTCTGGTTCTGATGTTTGTCCCTTCATTCCTCTTTGGGTATTGCTCTGTGGTGCTGCCTTTGTTATCTTTGTTGTCTTTTCCATCAGGCCATTGCTTATGGCTATGGCTAACCATTCCCTGGAGGATGAGCCAGTGAAGGAGGTATACATATGCGTCACATTGACTCTGGTTTTGGCTTGTAGTTTTGTCGCGGATGCTATTGGAATCCATCCCTCTGTGGGGCTTTTGTGGGTGGTACTGTTATTCCCAAAGAAGTTTCTTTTCTGGGGTGTTGACGGAGAGGATATAAGACCTTGGATTTGGTCTTTTCTTGCCACTTTATTTTTGTGTCCAGTAGCTTGAAGACTAAGTTGACAACTTTAAGGGAGGAAAGTCTTTCTTGGGCAATGATAATGCTTGTTATATTCAGCGCTTGCTTTGGGAAGATGGTTGGCACTACTGTTTGTTTCATTACTATATAAGTAAATGGTGACTGAGCATCCCTTGTTTGAGTTCTGATTGGTATGGATGTTGTAAAGCCAGAGACTAATATCTGACTTTTTACCATGGAATTGAAACACGCATTAGGAGAAGTAGAACTTAAAGAAAGAATTGGAAATAGAGATTTGTACTTGGCAGAGAGGGAATAAATTTAATGCAAAGATGTGGAGTCGTTAATTGGCACTTAATTTAAAAAAAAGCGTAATACATCTTTGAGTGTTGTATAATTTTTTGAGTTATTAATAATAGCATGTGGTTGGGAAGAGGCAATGTCACATGGTTGTATTGCATGTTCAACTCAACTATGATTCTCCAATCATGAAAAAGGAATAAATTGACATAAGACAGAGGGTAGTGTGATTTTAGGCTTGGAATGCTTTGGGCACCAAAAAAATGGAATATAAAATAAGTATATGAATATGAAATAACGTGTAGGTGTAGGCTATTGCTAAATCATAAAGCCCATTTTTCATTTCTAGTATTTTTCATTTAGTTATCTCAAATTTTTTATTTGTTAATTACCATTTCAATTTCTTATGTCTATCATTTTTTTATAGATTTAAGGCTATTTCGTTTTGTTTTTTTTTTTTTTTTT
>Ga0123340_1006480_pt1 | contig 11177 bp, 9 predicted proteins | sample SirMexnodulemix_FD_89961 | JGI IMG/M metagenome (GOLD analysis project Ga0123340, IMG submission 89961) | Root nodule microbial communities of legume samples collected from Mexico - Siratro Mexico nodule mix | ecosystem: Host-associated > Plants > Roots > Nodule | place: Mexico: Nepantla... | reverse complement strand
TATATATATATATATATATATATTTTCCGAAAAATCTAAAGTCTATAACAATTAAGTAATGATAGTTCTTGCGGATGAATATGTCAGCCATAAATTGTCTTTTAGGTAATGAATATGTCAGTTAAGTCATCTTTTAATTTAATTGATGAGTATGTTAGTTATAAGTCATCCTTTAAATGATGAGTATGTGAACTATAAGTAGTTTATTAGACGATGATTATATTGGTTATAAGGCATCCTTCTAAGCAGGTCGAGCGAGATTAATAGAAATAATTATTTTGTTACCAAAATTTTGAGGACTCGATAAACAATCAAATCCTTGAATAGGAGTCGTTTTTTTTTTATATTCTACACCTCTTGCCTCTCAAATACATTTTCTAATACTTAAAATTATCTGATGAACGCTAAAAAGGAAGAATCCCTATAAATGTTACATATCCTATGACACTTGAAATTATTGGCTTAAAGTAATTTTACTTGGAACCAGAAGTGTTTTCAATTCTTCAAATCCTTTTAAGGATTTCTATGTTACATAATAAATTTTGAATTAACATCTTTGCTTCAGTTTGGAGGGAACAGCCCCATGATTTTAGTTTAATTAGTTGCAGGCTAGGGGAAATATGAGAGATTGAGTGGAGATTCATGGAAGGAACAGCAAAAAGTTTAGGGGAGAGAAAAGGTAAGCTGTGTTAAAAGTTAAAATCCCTCTTGAACCCTCCAGTTTTTGTACCTGTCACAATTTTGAAGTGCCATTTTGTGACTACATGCTTCAGTTATTTGTATTTCGTTTCTTAACAGTTTATATCATGACAGTAATACACTCTCAAACACTCCTTTCAACACAATTTTACTTTTATAAAACCATCATGAGTCCTATTGAATAAATAGGTGTTATTCCTTTATTAGTGAACCAACATGAATGTTATGTATGAGAAAGACTGTTAGAAAGTGTGAAAATATCATTCCTTCTGATTATAATATAGTAACAGTAATTTAACAATCCAACTCACGTCTCATCTTGAACAGTAAAAATAGTCATGGCAAGGGCTTTCAAGTTAACAAATGAGACAAAAAGGGATTTTTTTTCTATCTAGCTTTTATGGCTAATAACTATTTCTAAGGTTGCAAGGACCACACAAGTTGGTTTCATTGGATTCTAACCATATCCATTCTTCCAAAACCCATCCATGTTTCCATCACTTAACCGACAGAATCAATGAACACGATGCTTTGCTTGAGCACTCAACCTGGATCAGAGTCTAGAGTTGAGGATAGTAACTAGTGTCAAGCTAATCTCTCTCTTTCTTTCTTCTGTTAAATTATTAAGTTACTGTATTTATTGAATTCTTCTTCCTGCAATGCCAGGAACCGTCATGGTTTCAGGTACTGACTTTCTTTTAGAGTAGTAAAGCAATAATTCAAGCACTGAATCCAAGGTGGTTTTTTTCTTACTTCTCTATTCATTTTACAGTACTGGAATTCATGGATCTTCCATTATCTTCAACAACATCCATAAGGGGTATGCTCTAATTGCTTTTGAATTTGTTGCTATCTCTCCCCTTAAGCACATTCCTAAGGCCAATTATAACAAAGTTCAGTGGTGAATACATGCAGCTTCCTTGGGGAGAATAGAGTACCAAGTGAATGACAAGGAAAGCTTATCTTTGTAAGCTTGTATACTTTGTTTATGTTATATGATATGTGGCCGTAACAATTTCTAGGTTATAATCTGCTCTGTTGTATTGTTCAGCGCCTTAACTAGCATCCGTGATGATTTGATTTTCAAAATTCAGGATGCTGAGGGGAATGAAATATCACGTACAGGTTGTTTTTCAGTACACATCCTATTTGAATTGGCCTTTTCAAAATCAGTCACAGAAAGTTCTTCTAACCAGAACTAATAAACAAATGGCAGGTATTCAAATAAAGTTGATATTAGAAAAAGGTGTTTTGGAAGACAACTTTCCACTTGGGGGTGGCCATCTGCGTTTGAAGTTGCAATTCATCCTTAGTGATGAAGAGCGCGACAGAATTCGTTCGTTGGTACTGATTCATTTTTCTTATACAGTTTCAAATGCACTTATGCTTATGAACTTTCTTCAGCATTTGATATAAATGCCTCATTCAGTTATTGCCTTGGTACTAAGCTAATAGGATAAAAATCAAAGTTTATCCTAAATCCACTAAAATGGTTATTTTTGTTGTGGGACATACCATATAATCTATCATTAATCCATCTGTAATATTCTGAATTTTCAGCTTTCAAGATGAGGAAATATGTTAATAATGTACAAATCTTACGTTAATTTGAAAGAGTTAAGGTATATTTAAATCCATGTTCTAAGAAGATAGATAACCACATGTTAACACACACATATTGTAATCTTTGAATTTTTATTAACTTGTAGAGACAGTATTTGAGGTTGTGGTTATTAGTGTTCCTCCATATTAACTTCTAACATATTTACTTTTGCAGAGACAATCTGCATTAAAGAAAAAACAGGATGAGCTTCTTAGTAGTGGCCGAAGAGGAGCAGAAAGTGATAGCAGAGGTGTTCTTGGCAATGCTGCCTTACCCTTCCGCAGAAATGATGAGGTCTCAGGTTTGATCTTCCTTAGCTGATTAAAGAAGCCATGAAAACTTAAAGCAGAAATACAATAATAAGAGGAGTTAATCAGTAAAATATGCAGAAACTTAATAGCTATGTTATGAATGACATCCTACATTCCCTCAAAGGCTCTTTCCTGATGTTTTAAGTGCTCCATCTTCTCAAGAATCACCAAAGAAACACCTTCAACAAGAAGCCGTTTCCCGTGATGAGAAGGAATCTGATACTAGAAACATAGTTGGGACTCAACTTGACCAGAAACAGCTAAAGCCAGTTAAGGATTAACTAATTTGCTTCAGCCAATTTTTATCCCAACAAGGAGACATTGGAAAATATACTGTTTTTTGTTTAATGGTCATTTTACATGTTTTAGAACATTGCAGATGAATATAAGGAGTCCTCATCCACAAAACCTGTGTCACAAACTGTTACTTTTACTCAATCACAACACAAGGGTAAGAAGCCTGTTTCTCAGTCACCATCTGAGAAACATCCTCAGAGAGCTATTGGTTCAGATGAAATTGCAATTTTGTTTGGCTCAGAAAAAAATGATGCCCCTTCTAGTAATCTGATACAACCAAATGAAGAGGAAGGTGGCCTTCAATATTCTAAGAAGAGAGCCTCACTGGGGAGAATTCCAAGTAATGTGAGGAAGATGATAAGTGCCTTTGAAGGTGGATCAGCTCAGGTATAGTAAAAGTTGTGCTTTAACAGTATCATCAGCATATTATTGAAAACTCTTTAACAAATGGAGTTCATATGGAACTTGTCTTAAAACAGGATATGAGATCTCAGATTAAACCACCTCCAACAAAACAGAATGAAAGAAGAGATTCATCCAAGACTCAGCACTTGGAGCGAGATAAGTCAAAGAAGACAGAGTCAGCAGACTTGGATGAAAGCGTGAAAAGTGCATCCCTGGTAAGAGACTTGAAACATGCCTACACCATGTATTGGAGAAAGATGAGAGTAAATTAACCTGCGTAATTATGTATCATCTATTGAACAAACTTATTCAGCAGGAAAAAAAATTCAAAGTAGTATATAGAATACAACAGAAACATGTAAAGTGGAAGAGAGAAAAACAAAAAAAAGAAGAATTACAGTTCTTGTAAAGATGCATGAGAAACATTCAGATAACCATCTTTACAATCTATTCAGTTCCAAACAAGATTCTGCATGCATAAAATAAAGGAAGAGAAAGGAGGGGAAATTCCTGTATTCAGGGGGATTCACGACAAAAACAGGATTCAGTGTTTCACCATAACAGACTAAGAATGATTTGTTTAACAAACAATAGTAAAATTGTAAGGGGGTATTGTGGAAAGCCATAAGTTTCAAAAGTAGAAAATGTTGAAAAGGTATTATTGTCCCTTGTGGAAAGTCATAAGTTTCAAAAGTAGAAAATGTTGAAAAGGTATTATTGTCCCCTCAAGTCCGTTAAGATAATATTTGCAAGGTTGAAACTTAGAATTTTATTATTATTTTATTTTTTAAAATTTAGAGATTTATGGGATGAAGGTATGTATAAATTGTCGTTGGCCTTAATCCTGAGCTGTGTGTAAGACTATTGAACATACCGGAACGAACTTTCTAATCGAAATCAAAGAAAAACGATAATTCTTCGTTAGAACCACTTTCCTAATACTATCAATTGAGATCCAAATTTTTGGAGAAAATGAAAAAAAGGTTTCAAACAAATCTTCATTCTTCTTAATCTCGACTAAGAAGTTTGTTATGATATAATAAATAGTCTTATATTATTTAAGAGTTGAGACTAAAACATCTTAAATATATCTTCTTCTCTTAATTTTTTGAATCGCTTTTTAATCTTTTGAATCGCTTTTTAAAGACAATGATGAAACTCGTGTGAAACAATTACAGAGGTATATTTACCTACTTTTTTGGTTAATTATTGTCCCTGTGTTATGCAACGTTATTCTTAGCCTTACAGGATGCAACATTACCTTTGCGCCAAGACTCACACTCAAGTGGATTTCAACATATAAAATGGCAATTAGACTAAAGAAACAAACTGTATTTTCTTCATATATTTTTGTGAAATAGAATCAATTTGACTACATTATATTTTATTTATTTTTGTGTAATAGAATGAAGCACATTTTGGAACTGGAACTGAGGGGAGCAAGCGTGAAAAGATAGTGGAAATTAAAGAATCAGAGCCCAATGGAGATGAAAATTCTGGAGGACCATTTAATCAGGTTATTATCTACTTTCAATTAAGAGAATCTTTGTTGTCCAGCATGGAAATTTTAAGTTTAGACCTCTGAAGTGGTACTCCAGGTAAATTATCACTATTTTTTATATTTGTACAGGTTTCTATTTCTCCTCTATTTTACAATATGTTTATATGTTCTTTTCCACATCTTCACTTTTCAGGTAGTAAAAGTTGCAATCATTATAGGATTTGGATTACTCGTTCTCCTAACAAGAAAAAGAAGAAAGAGGTATGAAAATTAGGCGATTTCCACCTATATTTCTTTTACTTTGATTCTGTTAATTATATCATGTCATGAACCTCATTGTCTAGGAATCAAATGCACTTTGAAATTGAAATAATATAAGCATTGTTCATCTGTTTGATCATCTATTTCCTATTATTTTCCTGTAGGTTCATTTTAGGTGGTCATATGATTTCTAGTTTTATTCTATTTTACCCTGTTTGCTGGCACAATTTATGGATCTTGTTAAAGAAATCATGCTTCATAGCATATCACTGTGGTCTGAAGCAGCTTTTTGTGACAATTGTTTCTAGTTATGCCAGCATACTCCAAATTGTTATGCTTCCTCCTTTTGTATGTTAGAAAATTCTAATAGAAATTAAGCAAGAATTATGGACTTAGATTTAAATCATCCTACAGAGATAGATTTAGATAATCTTAGCAAGGATCATAGATGTTTGAATCATTCCTCTCTAACATCCATCTTGGCAAAAAGATGTGTACACTGAGTTTTTTTAAGAAATTATTGTACATAATTCACTAAGAACTTCTAAGTGCCTTTATCTCTGTATTATGTAGTAATGGAGAGAGGCAAAGGGATGTATTTAACTTTCTGAATTTACCAGAATGAAGGAGAAGAGTGCCTGAGAATCAGTTCAACAAATCTCAATTCTCAAATTCTTCATTTGTTGATGCATGCACAAGCATCTACAAGCTGCAATCAAGTCAACAACTTGCAAGTTTCAGATAATGGGCCAAATTCAATGCAAACTGAACATCTTTCATGGGCCTAAACTGTGGCATTGCTGAGAGAGGTGAATGTTAAAAAATGCAGCATAAACATTAATATTCAATTTGGCTGAGAGACTTAAGGAAAGTTAGATTCATTTTCCACACGGATGGAGTAGATTTCAATAACTTTGTTCTTTTATTGCTTCCATATACAATAAATTGGATAAAATCTGTAAAGTTTTGCGTGTTAAGGATGGCAGCAACTAATAACCTATGAGTTTTCTTGATAATAACCAGCCCAGTTTGTCAATTTATGAAATTCATAACAGACAATACGCCTTTCTAACTTGTGAAAAGAACTTTGTAATAGAGCGAAAATATCACAAAACAATAAGAACTAAGCGAAATTCATATAAAGAAATGACGTGATCTTCGATCCAAAGTTTCAAAGAATCCAAAGTTTCAAGGAATTAGGTTTGTAGGTCTTTTTTCTTATATGTTGCTCAACTTTCTATTTATATTTAACGGGAGACTTAAATTCATATTTAGATACCTAGAATCTTTTTCACATTGATATACTCCTCCTCAAACAAATACAAGTATCTCACAAACTCTTCACTTTATCGTTTTTCACACTTGAATACCTAACTTATATGTTTGGTTGTAATGTTATTCACCTATTACAAAGATTGTTTTTTTTCTCATTTCGTATGTGATAAAAGTAAAGAATATGAATATAACTTTTTTATTAATACAATGTTTTATACATTTATATAAATAGAATCATCCACTTATCACCTCTAATCTTATTTTACTATATTATCTTATTTTGTTATATTATTTTAATATTATTAAAGTTTTAATGTAAGTAATATTTTATTTTAATTTTTATATATATTTTAAATATTAAAAAACTATAAATGTATGTTTTATTTTAGTTTTTAATATCATATAATTATAAAATTATATTTTTAATATATATTATTTAATTATTACAGTAATTTTATTAATATTAATTTAATTTCAGTTCTATCATAGATAAACAATTGAACCTTCAACCAACATCTTATTTAATGAATAATTTGATTATAAGGTATCATTCCGTATTGAGACCACACTTCACCATATTTCACAAGACCTTCTCTTCTAGGCATGTTTATCTCTACAATAATAATATATAAAAGAATATGCTGAATAAAATATTATTGAAGATACTCCCACTAATAAAAAATAGACTATTTGTTTTTATTCCCACCAGGTCACACAACTTTCTTTATTTGTTTTTTTTTATTTTTGCGTGAAGTATGGGTCAATATGTTGGGACCTCCACTTGTTGGTATTTTATATGTGCTAAAGAAGAATGAGGATGAATATGGTTCATTGCTTTTTCATTATTTTTGTTATTCAAGTTATGTCCTGTTTCTGAATATTGATAAGGAAATGGGAAAGGAATTAAAGTTCAAAAGGGTGAGTGAAGAGTTTGTGTTATACTCGTCACATAGTCATTTTCTTCTTATCCTCTTCCTTTCTTCTCTCACTCTCATGGTTCTATTAACTAAAATATCTCTTCATATTATAAATAAAAAACTTCATTTTTGGAATAAATCCAAACTTTCACAATTACATATTTTAGATCACTTCTAGAATATCAGAAAATACATTTTAAAAAAAATAGTGATTCTAATTATTATTGTTTTAATAATAATTTACAGATTAAATAATTTGAATTAATTTTTTCAAAGTTCTATTTTAAACTGAATAATTCAAAATTATATTTCAGATTCTTTTATGTGATTTTGAACATTTTATAATTATACAACTGAAATATAAAATGGATTATATGATTTAGAATCATAATTTTATATATTTTAATCTAAAATTTATATTTTAAATTATGTAATCTGATTTATAATTTAAAATATAGTTTTAAATTGATTGAGATAAGAATATTTATATGCATCTTTATCTTTTGCATAGTATAGAGATAAATGAGAGAGAATGAGGGTGGAAAAAGTAGATGACCCTTACTTAAGGTAGATCTGGTGGGTTATTTGAATATGTAGGCCATTAATTAGTATTCTTAATTACTGGAATTTTGAGTTATTTTGTTGTTACATTAAATGATGTCCTCCTATGTTTAAAAGAAACTCACTTTAAAGTACAAAATAATTCAATTTGGTGATGGAAAAATTAACAGATAATATTATTATAAGTTGTAAAACAACAATAATTGATTCTGTCTCATTTAACATATGTTCTTATCCTCATTAATTTTTTTAAGAAATAAAATCTTTTATTCAAACATTTAAAATTAAAATAAAAATAAATACTGATAATGTGGTAATTAAAAAGATTTTTTTTCAATGAAATAACCTTTCGTTTTTTTTTTCAATTATAGTTTTGGCAAAGAGACAATTTTCATTTATTTATACATAAAAACTATATGAGACCTTCATTAATAATATTATTATTATATAATAGTTCTTTAAACTTGAAAATTGAATAAATGTACATGTCTTATACTAATTAAATTTAACTTTTTATCCAAAGAATAAGAAGGAAAGACATCAAACTGTAGATTACTATATTTTGTATCATGCACTTATGTGAAGACAATTAAATAATAAGAGTTTCATGAACTTCTTAACCCTCTCAGCAAATTTATTAATTGCCATATATACTTTACAATTGCAGCACAATGAACACTGCCATGAATATAATTTTGCACACAATTTATCTGTCACAAACAATGGAGTGCTCAACAAAGCACTGTCCAACAATCATAGTTTTATCTTCATAAATTCATACATGAAAAAGAGAAGGAATTAACATAATATGCATTCACGTATTGGGACAATTTCTGAATTATAATATGCAACATTGGTGGATTCTGATGTTGATCTTGATGCTCATGCAGATGAACATTCTGCAGGGAGCCCTTGTGGGAAACGCCTGGTATCAGTACAATAGTTGTAAATCATGTAATTCTTTTGTACCAAACGCATCTTGGCTTGCCCCGTGGCATCCAGTGATTGGCCAGAGGAGGAAGAACATGAAGAAGAACCTGAAGAAGACCAAACACAAGCTTCTGCATTGAAGTTCCTGTATGAGGCCATGAATGGGGCCTGGCTCCAGTCCGTTTTCACAAGCCCACCTCTTGTGGCCCAATCCTCAGCATCCCATAGACTAGAGTATATTCTCATAGGTTGGTTCTTGGGAAAAGGAACACCCTTTGTCTCCAAATTCTTGAACTCCCTTATGGGTGTTCCATCCACAGAAAATCTGTTGCATGAAATGAAAAACAAGGTTAATTAGCAGTGAAAATGTTACTTTTTTTTGTAAAGATGAATATACTAGCTGATAAGTCTTTGATTAAAACCTTTTTGTTTTTTTTGAAAAGTTTATCACTTCCATTTTTCTTATTAGTACTTTTATATCAAATATAAACAAAAAAGTGCATCTTTCATGTCAAATCTAGATGTTTACTGATTTTGTATTTATACATGATGCTTGCAGGATTCCATTGGACCGAGTATGTGTGGAAGTCCTTGGTGGGGTCGAACCATAGATGGAACTGTTGTTCTCTATTCCCTTTCCCTTGGCTGAACACGTTGGTGTGAAGAGTGTAAGGATCACCACTCAAGTTGCCCAAAAATTCGAAGTCTATTTCATCATGAGCAGGTCCCAGAGAAGATAGCTGCATCAATCACAACCAAGACCATTTATTATTTGACAATATTTCATGCTAAACAACTTATGTACATTCCATAACCCTAATTATTTAAATCGTAAAAAGTGTCACTGGAAAAGAATCTTTTTATGTTATCATGCACTGTCATGTTATTAAGCTTTAATTGATTTCTTTTATGTTGAATAATAAATGTTTGATTGGTGTGTTTATCTGCACAAGAGAGTGCAGAATTTATTTGAGTTGAAAACAAAACCATGAAAGGCTAAACTATAGTACTAGTAAATCACTTACATAATAGGCTGTGACAGTGCCAGCTGAGTTTCCAGGCACAAGTTTGAGCTGCATGTCAATTTTTCCGAACAAATACTCATTTTTGGAACGAAAGCCAGAGCCAGAGGCCTTGTCTAGGGAGAGAGTAAGAAGCTGTCCATTTTCAAGGATTTTGGCACGATCACCACCCCATGTTAATTCAAAGTCTTGGAAGAAGCTACCAGCGGTGGCTGCCACCACAAAGGTAGCTACCACCACCACAAGAAACACAATATTTTTCATCTCAACACAACTCTACCAAGGTGGTGGTGATATGAGGATATGGCTTGTTAATTGGTTGGTCTTTTTGTAGCAACTAGAGAGGGAAAAATAGATAGAAAGAGGGACACAAGATATGCCAAGAGAAGTATTTGGTGATACTGGTGCATGCAAGTCAAGTTTTGAAGCTATTTATAGAGTCCTAGAAGTGTTGATAAGAGGCAATTATTAATGTAATGGAAAGGGTGATTGGATTTGAAAGTGGAGGAAGTGGTTGTGAGAAAAGGAAAATGATCTAACTTTTAAGAGTTTGTTAAAGGTTCCTATAGTAGATGATTATAATGTTGTTCTTTTATGTATTAGGCAAATGTTGGTGCAATATATATTGATTACAGATAATTTATGATGGGATTATTTTTGACTAATTTATTGTTTATAAAGTTAAACAATCTTTAATAAAGCTTATAGTATGTAAATTATCCAAGTGAGAGTGGGGGAGATGGTATTGGTTGACTTGGCAAGCTGAGATGGGACCATGACAGCTAAGGAGGGATAATATCCAAGTGTGGTCTTATCAATTTTGGTTCTCACTTTTTAACTAATTGTTAATATGTTATTTGTGTGTGGTTCTATGAGTTATAAGTATTGGTTTTCAATATCCAAACATCAAATCAAAAATGGCTTCAAACATCAAATCAAATTGGCTGCTGTCTAATCTTTTGTAGTTATTTGTAATAATAATCTGCTCCACAGTTAATTGTCTCGTATTCTGATAAACATCATTGGTTTTAACATAGTTGGAGACTATGTATCTTTATTTTTAATCATATCCTAAAACTCAGTTGCACTCATGTTTGTTATGGCTTCAGATTTTTCTATAGAAAGTTAGAATAAGCTCGTTTGTACAAAGATGTAATTATATTTATATGTTGCTTATCTATTGTTAATTTTTTTTATGAAAAAATAGTCTTTTTGAAAACAGTTTGAAAACGCTATTACCACTTTATTTGACGGTTTTTGAAGGTAAGAATTAGGCCTCTCATCGGCGGGAACTGTTTTTGCTACCTTCCGTAAAAAAAATGAGAAACTTTGGTCCTATAATGCTGAATTGATATTTCTATTGTTTAAAATATTTGTTTAAAACATATTACTATA
>Ga0123340_1006477_pt1 | contig 11178 bp, 8 predicted proteins | sample SirMexnodulemix_FD_89961 | JGI IMG/M metagenome (GOLD analysis project Ga0123340, IMG submission 89961) | Root nodule microbial communities of legume samples collected from Mexico - Siratro Mexico nodule mix | ecosystem: Host-associated > Plants > Roots > Nodule | place: Mexico: Nepantla... | reverse complement strand
TTAGTGATGATGTGATGTATGAAATGAGTTATGAAAGCTTGATTTGTTGTTGTTTGGTTGGAATAGAAATTTAATTTATGAAAATACTATTTTTAAAACTCTCTAGCTTACCCTTCTTTTTGTATATTTAAAACTGCGATACACGGGAGCAGAGAATTTGACAGGTGGTGTGAGTCATAGTAAATTGTGATGGAGAAGCTTCATTTTATTTTATTTGTAATTTTAGAAAGATATTTTATTAAATCTTATGTGAAGAAATATATTTTGAAATTCATGCGAAGAAATATATTTTGAAATACACAATGAATGAATGAATTTTTATATTCAAGTTTATTATATAATTTTTTTACACAATAACATTTATATTATATAAAAAATATGGGATGTTACAATATACATTTAAACACAAATAAAAAATATGGGCAACATCATATAAATAATTTAATTCTTTACATATATTTAATAAAGCCTTGTTTAAAATTATCTAAATATTTTTCATCATCTAATTAATATATATATAATATTGTTATATATTATAATATTGTTTAAAATATATATATTAATTAGATGATAAAAATATTGTTTAAAGATCAAGTAGTTGTTTAAATTAGATATATAAAAGTTCACATTAAAAAAATACTCACAATCAAACTAATTGAAGATTTTCACATAACATTTAATCATAAAAAAATTATTAATACTAGAATCATTACCTTTTAGGTTATAATAATTTTATTTTAAAGACTAATACAATCTACTTTAAAAATAAAAATAAAAATTCCAAAATCATAACTTTACATTTCAACCCATTCAAGGTTCTAAAACTATTTTAAACATGAATAAAGAAATTATGTTTCAATATTTCACCAATTTAACAATCATTACTCCACATGTAAGAATTCAACAACTAAACTAAAACCTAATTATAGTTTCCAAAACAAAAGAAAAGCTTCCACGATTCCACACATACATTTAATACACATAAAATCAAATCATCACAATAAAACCTAAATTAGAATTTATAAAATAATTAACTTCCCTTATTTTAAGTTACTTTAACAAGTCAAAGATATTTAAAGATCCTCAATTATTTATAGGAAGCCAAACATAGAAAATAAAACATATTACAAAAGAAAAAAAATCATGAAAAAACCTTAAAATCTAAGTTAAAAAAAAAAACTTAAAATTTAAGAAGAAACTGATTTAATATTATTCATAACTATATTTAAAATACGAAAAAAATGACATGAAGTAAAAACTCACATGTATTATAAAAAACCATACATATGAAAATTCCAATTGTGATTTAACAAACTAATTATTGGAAAAGAGAGATGTTAAAAGATTTTTAAACCATTAGTATATATTTTTTTCACCCACTACATTAAAAAAATGAAGAGCTTTCACATACAACTCATAAAAAGATCAGAATATTTAAATTATTATAACATTTTCTATTTTCTTTACATCTTCTAAAAAGAATGAAAAAATAGAAAGAAATAATATACTCACATTGTTTTTAACTTTGCAATTAGTATTTTATTATTGAATCTTTAGTTTTGCTTAAAAAATATGATTGTATAAAAGTAGAAGTAGAAAAAAAGATAACTGTAGTTTTCTTTTTACTTTAAAAAAAAAAATACTAAGTAATTATTTATTTCACTTAGAAAAGTATTTTTTTTTTCAAAAAAGGAAAATAATCAAAGAAGCATGCTTATTATTGCTCTCACAATTTATGCAAAACATTTAAGAATTAAGTGATGACAAAAACACAATTAACCAAAAATCAAATGGTAAATTATTTCAAATTTTAGTTTTGAGGATGTAATAATACTAAAACTGGATCAAAACAACATTATCACAATCTTTCTCGTATCTCGTCCTGTAAGTTTAGGGTTTATCATAATCGAGTTTTCACTCCATTTTCGTTCCCAAAAAACCTACAATTTTTCATCTTCACATTCAAATACTACGCAACATCGCAATTTCTCGTAGTTCGTTTTGATAACTCGCGAAAATCGCAAGCTCCCGCCAACGGTGCACGACATTTGTTGTTTGATCATGTTGGTAAAGAGGTTAAGCTCATTCCTCAAACTCTCCCCAAAATCTCAGATTTCCTCGTAAGCTCTCTGATCCTTCTTCCATTTCCACCTTATTGCCCTCCTTGTCTTTATTTTTGTCTTGTATTGGATTTAATTGTTGTTGATTGGTAATTTTGTAAGTTATGCGTTTCTATTAAAGATCAATTGTTATATTACATGTATGTGACGAGGTTTGCAAGAACTGGGGATTGGGGATTTTGAGTGAACTCAAACACTCATTTATGCCCTCAAATTTTCACGCTCAACAAAGTAATTATATTCTGTAACTAAAATTAGGAATTTTACTGTTTTCATCCCGATGGTAAAGCCCGTGAATTCAGAATGAGTTATAAAGCAAAGGGAGTAAAATAATAGGCGAAAAATATAATTTTGGCTCCTCATCCGAGTCTTTGGTTTCAGGTCGGTATGTCAAGTTTAAAAAGTTTTATTTAGGTTTGTTAGATCAAAATGGTCTTTTTGTCTATTTTATGCAGTAACAGTGTTAATTTTGTTTTGGCAAATGCCCATCTGAAGTAGCATCTCTCGAACTTTGTCACCTATCACCAAATTGAACAGATTAACGTGTTAAAGTACTACAAACAAAAAATTTAGATCTGGGATCAAAATTATATTTCTAGCCAAAGTAATACTTATTTAAATGAATATGGGGAATAGATACTCATGCAAACTTGTGCTCTTGTTGCTTGTCATTCATAGCATATTTCTTTTATCTAGTTAGGTATCTGTAGATAGATATGCTTTTCCTAGATGATTAAAGAATAGTGTATTTTTTTGGGTATATTTTTGAATTGACATCATAATTGAACTGTAATATGGTTGTGACTACCATTTTTTAAACTGTTGCAGTTCCACGAGGAATGTGGATGAAGAGACCAGCAAATACTATGGTAGAAAGGCAGTGTCATTTATTTTGATTACTATTACTGGTGGTGTCGCTCTGAGTGCGCTTGATGACCTTGCCATATATCATGGATGTAGCAGGTATATTGAGCTGTTATTTGGTATTCCGAGTTAAGAGTTGATAATAGCTAGTTATTTTGCCTTAATCTCTTGGGAATGCATTAGCCGGGCCTGAGAAAACTATTAACAGATGCATTTTAACATATTGTGTTTTTTAGACTTGGTTTATGATATTGCCTATCTCCCATCGTTATTGTCTATGGAAAGGATATGTTCCTCAAGGAGGCCAAAACTTTTCCTTGTTTAAACTGAAGCCTTTTAGCATCTAAAGTTTGTAGTTATCTTCTTTTTTGAAATAGCTCTACTCTGCATGGCATTTTCATTTTTCATAGAAAAGAACAGGGCACTAAGGTGGTGCACACAAATCAGATCTAGACTACTGAGATAATAATTCTACTCTTAGTTGCTAACTACAAAACTTTCTCATGGAGTAAGAAGGGCTTCTGAGATATTTTTTCTATTTTTGTCGTTTTCTATCTACACTCCAGCTACCTAGCTCTCTAAATTTGATTAAAATAAGCGCTGCTTTCAAATTCTTCACTATCCTATCTCACTTTATAAATCCTATTCTATTTTTATTTTTCTTTTACTTATTCGACACTAGATAGTTAGCTTATTGAATACTTTTATGAGACTGTTAATACTTATAACGTATCACATAAGTAGTTTCTGGACTTTTGTTCTTTACATTTCAAAATTGAAAACTTGTCTACCATGGCAGCTCCTAAAGTTATTGGCTGCAAAATTTTCAGCAAGGCCATGGAGAAGGCGACCAAGAACCAAGGACTAATAGATGCTATTGGAGAACCCATTGTTAAAGGTCCATGGTACAATGCATCTCTTGCAGTAGCTCATAAAAGACATTCTGTTTCATGCTCATTTCCAGTTTCTGGGCCGCAAGGCACCGGTATCTTGCAGCTGAAGGCAGTTCGAAATAGAGGTTAGCAATTTGAATATTTATCTTTATCATTTGAATGAAAACCTTTTGCCAAACTGCTAGTCAACCATTTTAGTATGTATAACCACCATAATCTTCTTGTTTACTCTGCCATATTATATTCTTTTGCTTGTGAATTGTGCTTGACTTTATAAGATCTAGAGTTTGGAAAGTGGGAACACCGAGGCCAGTTTGATATGGTTTGGCTTCTTTGAAACAGATGACACTTGGTCTTCCTTTTTCCTTCATCGTGACTGGGACATTTTAATCATGGATGCTCTCCTCCATGTACCTGGGAATGACGAGAGGAACCGAACATTGCGGATCAATCTTGCTGACAATCCTCTTTCTTGCACTGCTTGCCCCAAGACCACACCTCATCCAACGGAAAATTCAAAGGCAAATTTGAGTTCTAATCAATAAAAGCTTAATTGGCAATCTTTAATTCATCTAAAAACAAGTTTTTGACCTTTTTGTTTAAATATTTTATATGATCTTGAGGCTAGGTGGACGTCAATATTTTGGCTTTGACAGAATAAATTTATTTCCAAATATTCTTTGGGTAACGTGTTATAATATTATTCACCGTCTTATTTTATTATGAAAATAAATTTTTCCTTGTGGAGTGATGTAAATTTTCTTTATTTTGCATTTTTCTTTTTCCTTTTGATCTTGCTATCTATTTTTTTGAGATTGTAATTTTCTTTACTACTTAGGTAAGCACTGTGGTTGCTTGTGTTTGGTTACTTTGTCCTTTAGCAGCTTCTACATTCATGTCTGCTTTACTATCGGTCTGGGTGAATAAACATTTTGAATACAATTTTCAAAATCATTACGGGTCTAATTTTTAATTTTTATGTAAACTAGTTTTAAATTCTGAAGATGTTTTTTTGTCTCATTAGTTTTTATGGAGTTTTATTTTATTTAAACAGTTTCTATATATGCTGTTAGACTTTGATTATTGTATCGTAAGAGAAGGCTCTTGAAAAAGTTAAGCTTGCAATCCCTTTTGGAGTGCTGGTGCTGACTGTGGTTGTATTGGCAGAATTAGTGCAATATTCATGAAAGGAACGTACGAATAATATTCTTTACTAATATTGTACTTTTCAATTATGTTAACTTTTATAAAGTCTTAACCTTTCTATTTTTCCAAAGCACGGCCAGAATTATCACATTTTTTTTATTGCAGTTTTAGTATCGTATTTTATTTAATGTGATTTTACTTTTAATTTTTCGCATTTTTGTAATTTCTCAATTGTGTAAATTAATTTTCTCATGAAAAATTAAAGTAGCTGCGTTAAAATTAATAAATAAATCCGTTTTGAGCGGATATTTAGTTCGAAAAGACACACATTGTAAATATAAAATTTGTTAGTTCTTTAGGGTTTAAATTTTGCTGGGTTTTCGTTTAAGTTGTGAACTGGTTCTATAATTATATATTCTCATCTCTTTTCACCAATGTTTTCATACTGGTTTTACAATTACATATGTCTTCTTCTAAAGCTATATGCAGCTATGATTTTCTTCCACCCTCTTCTAATTCATTTCTTTCCTCTTGGAAGTACCCAAACGTGTCTTCATATCAGCCATTATAAATGCTCTAAAAATTATTGTTGGTATCATCAGGGTGTCTACCACGGGTACAAATATCAGTGACCCCTTACTAATAATGCTTAAGAATAGCTATACGTGATCATTTGTTATCATAAAAATGTGTTTTCACCTTCAGAAACTTGGTATTCCATGTTTTATTTCATGTGGATAATAATATACTTCATCATTTCTATATAATAAGTATATCAACAAGTTTAAATTATAGTTTAATAAAGTATTTATTAATTTTTATTAGCAAAAGGAATATATATGTATATATAAATAAATAAAAACATGGTATAAGGGGTGACATATGTAAAGACATACCTCTCCTATATCACGTGAGAGGTTATAACGTATTTACCTGCTAGACGTATAAATATGTTATAACGAAAGGTGTAACAAAAGCACAAAAGTAACCTATATGATCCTATCTGCAGTAGTCCAACATAACGCATCCCTACTTCAACATATTGCGAAATTCAAAATTAAAATAAGTAGAAATTCAAAGATTTATCTAGAAAAACAAGATTTAGGAGAACAATTCCACTGATATAAAAGTGCACAATTTCTCGGGTCCATATTGTTAGACCACCACCAACATTCCACTTAATAGATGGAGTTAATTTGTACGTGTTGAATTTTTTCCTTGAAAAACACAATAATTCAGTGTTCTTTATTGATCCGAGCTCGGAAAGATGTTGATAATAGTGCATTTTTTGTTCATTTGGAAGAATACTGTAATATTCATCCAATTGTAGCTGATTTGGCATATGTTATGTGGAATAAAGCAAGAGAAAATAACATGACCAAGAAAGGACATATAATCTCTTCCAAGAATTTTAGGAAATCATACTTCATATCTTGCTTAAATTCCTATATAAAAGCCAAGTTAAGCATGTTTGGTCTAAGATTATGATTTTCACAATTTTGTATTGTGTCCTTCACTTCTATATCATCAAAGCTTAACATCAAATAATATTTATGTGATCCTTTCAAAAGTATCTCCATCTAGCACCGGTTTGTTCCAATCATCCTCACTAAATTTATCCTCTAAAGACTCCCATGTTTTTTTTTTCTTTCACCTCACTTGGGTTTGAAATTCAGTTACGGTCAACCACAATTACAAACATATAATTTTTCTTTCTTCTCCAATTTATTGTTAAATGAAAAAATTTAGAATTGCAATCACCCTTCCTTGACTATCTACTTCTTAATTTCTGGAATTAGTTATGAGTGCTACTTTCAAGAATTCTTGTTGCAACTTGACCTCTCCTACATTTCCTCTTACCTAAAATATTGTGTTTCTTCCTTTATATCCAAGTCATTCATCTTAATTACAATGTTTATATTGTACCTTAATTCTTTTTTATCTTCTTGATAACAGAATCTTTATACTAAATAATGATAAAAACATAAATCAAAATTAAATACGACTTGATTAGGAAGAATTGGCGGTGAATGCGACTTAATCTCAAAATCCAAAAAATGTTTAAATAGAGCTTTTGTTTGGCATGTGAAATGTGATATTAACATTTAATTGACATTTTTCAAAATTATTCAGTTAAAATTAAATTTTTTCTTTAATAATCTGTAGTGACCTTTAGTGTTGACTTTTATTATGTAATTTATGAGCATATACAACATTCTAATTTAAACAGGAAACAGCATATACACTTACGACATTAAACTTTGTGTTAATGGAAGACAATTAAGGTGAAAATCCTCGAGGAAGTCTTTGGTTTGCTAGCTATATATCAATCGGATGAAAACTAAAACATGTTAACGTATAGCAGATAAAATGAAGAAAAAAAACGTGAAAGTTAAAAAAAAATTACAAAAGGATAATACGAATTTAAATCACATCTTCTTATTCTACCACGTGTACGCCATGGCGTAGATGGCGGTCTCCTGCAGTGTGGACAAATGCCAGGTGGCAAGAGGCACGTTTGACACGTGGCAGTTGATGTTTACGTTTGTTGAGGTAAAGCACACACAAACATGGTATTTTGTGGAGCGTTTGTCGGAATGTCTTTGAAGCTGGTGTGGGCCCCACCACGGTGGATAATTGCAACCACTTCTCCTAATTTCCGTAGGAAGAATGATGATGAAAGCAGACACGTGGACCACACGGTAACGATTCCAAGACCCTTGTTCACCACGCCATTGTCTTCTTCCTTCTTCTTCTTCTTTGTGTTCACTCTCCAACTTCAGTGTTTCACTCTTCACACACGCTTCACACACGCTTCTCATTACAACAGGTGTGCTCCAATGTCTAAAGATGATAACTCTTCACAGGATTCTTCACCTGACATTGAATTGGCTCTCTCCTTGACCCTCTCTCCCTATGCCACTGCTTCCTCATTCACTGGGATTACCATTCTCACTTCTGGAACCAAGAGACCTGCCTCTATTTCTGATTCTGATTCTGTTGTTCCTGCTACCTCTCCCAGGTAAATAACCTTATTACCAAATCACCCTCTTGTTTTTTTTGCTGTTTAATCTAGTGTACTAATATGTTACTAAGAGCCATCCACATTTATTATCAAAAGGTCTAACTCACATGATTCAGAAGTATATGGTTTTGTTGTAAACTCTTGATATCATAGTTTGACTCTTGCTTTTGACCAAAGCAGTGTGTTAAATATGTTTGCTATGTTTGGATCCCATGTCATTTTACTCACCATTTGATTATCTAAACCTGAATCTTAATGTTAATACATTCTTCATTGTTGGATCATGTCTTATACTTGCTTTGACTTGTCATCTTTTAAATGATGGAATTATCACTTCTGTTGTGAGTTGTGACTGATTTTTTTTTATGCAGACAAGTTGTTGGATGGCCTCCCCTTGGAGTATATAGAATGAACAGCTATAATAGCCATGCAAAGTCACCAGCCACGGAAGTTTTCAATTCTAAAGTTGAGAAAAGAGCAAGCACTAGTACTGTGGTTAGGAAGAGTGCAGATGGTGGCAGTGATGGTAACAACACTGTTTCCATGGGAAACGTAGATCTCGGGAATTCCCTGTTTGTGAAAGTAAAAATGGATGGAATAGCAATTGGAAGGAAGGTTGATTTGAATGTTCATGGTTCCTATGAAACCTTAGCTCAAACTTTGGAGGAAATGTTTGAAGAATCAACTGCAGTCCTCACAAACAAAGGTAAATTTCCTTTTGAAAAAAATCCAAGAGTTTCCACGCACATCCAGACATATACAAAATAACAATTGATAACTTCAAACACTCAAAATCTAAACGATCAACAGCTCTGTATTTCTTAAAACACATTAAATGCAACTAAATTGAGAAGTTAATCAACACATAAATCAAACACAACCAAAATCGAAAGGTAAATTTAGTGCTTTTAGGTGTCATATTGAGTATATGTGAGTATGGCTACTCGAGTACCCGTCTCCAACCCCAGTTAGTAAGTAGGTGGAAAAGGGGTCTAACAAACAAATCTAACCCATGGGTTTTACCAGCTGGAATCCATTGGAATGGATTCTTTTGGCATGGCATGATGATAACTTCTTCCTCTTTTTTTCACTTTGCAAAATCTGAACTTATGTGTTATTTACTATTGTTCAAAAGGTAGTTTGGACGTGAATAAAAGGTTGAAAAGTTGACAAGCACATGTGGTTTAACCTTTTACTCTGCCTTTTTTTATCTAATTGTGAATAAAATAGATATCTTGTTGTGTACTCCTCATCATTCAAGACTCTCTTTGTTTCAGTTGTGTAACGTTTAAGCTATCAAAATGTAACAAATTTCAAAGATACAAATCAAAGTACAAAACTACATAGCAACATTATATTCTGTTTCATAAATAAAATTCAGGCTTATTTTTTTAATTTTTTTTTTTTGTTGGTGTGTTGTGCATTTTGGTTTGATATATAACATAGAGTTTAATTTTGGCTATTCAATGTCTTTGACTCCTTCTTTTCCCCCAATGGCGATGACATCATTGTAGTAGGATCAAATGGAGAAGATCATGGTACTATAGTTGGAGGAGATGGTCATTCAAAATGGCTGGATGGTTCTTCCGACTTTGTGCTCACTTATGAAGACAAGGAAGGAGACTGGATGCTCGTTGGAGATGTTCCTTGGTGGTAAGTATTCGGTTTGAACTCATCAATTACATTTTACTACTTTGAGATTTGAGAACGCAATTGATTTGTTGAGGTGAAGGACCTCTTGTTTTATCTGGTTTGATACTTTTCTACCTTTGTCCTTGAAATTGCAATCAGGATGTTCCTTAACTCAGTGAGGAGGCTCAGAATCATGAGGACACATGAAGCCAATGGACTTGGTAAGTAGATCCATTATTATTCCTAGCATTATTCCCTTCATTCTTTTTCTTTCTCTAACTTAGTTACTTATGTGCAGCTCCAAGATTGGAAAGAAGAATAACTGATCGACATGCAAGCTCATGTAGATAATGTTCACGTTTACAACTTTACATAGCAAAACTTGTGGCCTAAAACGTACAACACAAAAAGAATGAATACGTATGGGAGAAAATCAGGAAGAGGAATGTTAAGTAATACTGCGAGTAATGGATTTTGATATTTAAATAATCAAACCTCGTCTTTTTTTTTTCTGGATTAAATTGAAAGGGTGTTTGTTAAATTTCTCTTGGTATATCATTAGCAGGCACAGGCGCCATAAATGTTCAGTATTTTTGTAATATAAGTCATTTCTGTTTGTTGATAATGTAAATGTAAATGAGATGCTCGCTATCTCTTATCAAATTTTGATTGTCTTCACTTTACCTGTTATTGTATTTTGAACTTTCAGTTGAAATAAGAATTGTTTTCCCAGTTTTCCGGAACCACGGTTGAAAATAGTATCTTAAGAATTTAAGACAAGTGAAAAGTGTCATTTTGAATAGAAATGAGTAACATGAATATTATATAAGGAAAAACATTGATAAATCTATTGCCTTGTTGTGGTGTCTCAGTTTCTTATGAGTTTGTTTAAGGCTTATTTGCCACTTCGTAAAAAGCCTGAAGTAACCTCAGGTTATACTTTATTTTTACTTCTCCATTTAGGACACCCTTAACTTTATTAGAACAACTATGAGAACCCAAAGGATTGCATACCATCTCTGCATAATGGACGTTATTTCTAAAGGATGATATCCATGGAAATCCGAGGCTCTCTTGTTTTTAACAAAGTTAAAATAGTGTTAAGGGTTGCTATAAGTTATAGTGTGTCAAACTATCTTTTACATTTATTGTTAGAACAAAGTGGTTAAAATTAATTTTAAAAAAAGAATTAGTTCTTTTGTTGGAAAAAATATTTAACATTTTATTCAATGAAACTTTTGTTTTTATGTAAAAAAATAACAAATTTAATAGTCACTTTTAAAGTGGAGCATTTCTTATATTTTGGAGTTGTCTGTAACATCCAGGCTTTTGAACATGTCAGCATCTTTGTACAAGTAGTGTGTGCAGTGGCGGTTCAAGGCTTTAGGAGGCCTAAAGCGAATAAAAAAATGAGGCCTTTTTTAAATTAATAAAATAATTAAATTTATGATGTTTTTATCTAAAATTTATTTTTCGAGCTTTTTGTGATGCAAAATTA
>Ga0123340_1006475_pt1 | contig 11180 bp, 6 predicted proteins | sample SirMexnodulemix_FD_89961 | JGI IMG/M metagenome (GOLD analysis project Ga0123340, IMG submission 89961) | Root nodule microbial communities of legume samples collected from Mexico - Siratro Mexico nodule mix | ecosystem: Host-associated > Plants > Roots > Nodule | place: Mexico: Nepantla... | reverse complement strand
TATCATATCATCATTATTTATGATTGGTAAATGAGTAAATAATAAAAATTGTAATTTATGTAGGACTTTATTTTATTTATAATGAAATAATTATTTAGGATTAATATAATTAGTAATTTAAAAATTTAATATTTCTTTATTATTTTAAAAATTTATGAAAATACTTTATATGACATCACTGATTATATAAGATTAAAAAATATTTATTAATTTAATTTATTTTTGTGATGTTTTCATTTATAATTTCATACACGTTTTTAGTTGAATTAAATTATTATAACATTCTAATTAGAGTTGAATTTTATAGCATCGAAGTTAAGTTACATGTTAAAACCTAAAATTAGGTATTTATATCATAGAAGTAGAGTTATAGGGTTATGATTTATTTAGTTATTACATAATGTAATGTTATATGCGCAAAGTGTTTGTATCATGGATATCCATATAAATTTGTTTGCATATTTTGGATGACAGGAAGATTAATGACATAGGTGTCGCAACCGGGATCACAACGGAGAGACGGCGATCTAAAAAAAAAAATTAATTAATAAAACAATCGAGTCACCACCATAGTTTTTATCGAAAACTATGGAAAAACTAAAAAAATGAGGATAAGGCTAGTTTGCAAAAACCGGATCTAGATCCGGGAGTGTGTTACGTATGGGAAAGGTATTAGCACCCCCATAACGCCCGTCCTAAGATGATACCTTTAATCAAATAAATAAACCGAGTGTGATTTTTCAAAACATTTATTTTCTCAAGATTAAGATAGATATTAAGACAAAACAAACAAAATAATTTTTTTAGTTTTGGGGGGGCCCGACAAGGTTTGACCTTGCTCCTACATATCTCTATCAGGATAGAGAATCAGGGTTACGTAGTTCTTTGCAGAAAATTGTTTGTTTGTTGATATTTTTTAATTTTTGAAATTTTGTATTTATATTTTTTATATTTTTGAAAATTTGGTATATTTCATTTTTTTATATTTTTAGAACATTTAGTGTTTTTGAAAGTTAAACTTCATTTGAATATCGCTTGACGCGTACGGCCCTTTGATATTCCAAATGAAGTTAAAATTTTTCGAATTAATTCCCGTATGTCGCGAGCGGTCAATTAAAAAATTAATCAAAAGATTCTTAAAATAAAGCACATTTTTTTTTGTAAAACAAGAATAAATATGAAAATAGACCTTAAAAGAAGAAAAAAAAAAGGAAATAACCCAAAACTAAACTATCAAAGTTTTTTTATTTTATATTTTTCTAAGAAAAGAAAAAAATGTTAAGGGTAGTTTTGGAATCTAAAAGAAATTTGTGGGTGTAGGTCCTAACTCATTTGGTGCAAGAAGCAACCCACTGACTAGAACCCAATTGGTTAGGGGCATTTTTGGCATGAGATGAGTGCAAGGACACCATGGCACCAGCACCACTTGGCAAATGATTAGGAGGCAGTAGCGGGCGACGGCATCGGCGGCGGCGGCGGTGTCGACGACAACATTTTTTGTGTCGTTTTGATGGTTGTTTTGTGGTTGTTTTCAATGCAGTTTGGGTTGTTTTTGGTGTTGTTTGGGTGCTGTTTTTGGTGCAGTTTGGGTGTTGTTTTTGGTGTAGTTTGGGTGCTGTTTTAGATGCTGTTTTTGGTCCAGTTTGTGACTATGTTGGGTGCTGTTTTGGTGGCTATTTTCAGTGCAGTTTGAGTGCTATTTTTGGTGCTGTTTGAGTGCTGTTTTTGGTGGTTCTGAGGTGACGTGAGAGAGAGTGAATAAAAAGAGAAAAAATGAAGACGTATATGCATGTTTGCAAAAATATAAAATAGAGACAAACAAATAAGCAAATCATATGATTCGACAAATTCATACAACATTATGTCCCTTCCATCATGAAAATCATACCCCCGAAGCGTTTTGTTCTCCCCTTTTCGTTGCTTTACAGGCTCTTGTTACTTCCTTCTTTCAACTGTTTCCCTCTTTAGTGAAGAATAGCATGAAAGTATAATCTCTTCTCTTTTTCTTTGGAACCCTCCTCCCCTCTTTTTTCTTATTTCCTCTCTTTTTTGTGTTTTTTTTTTCCTTAAAGAGAGCCTTCTCTTTTTATTTCCCAAAAGGCCCCTGTCTTTTGGTTTCCCAAGAGACCAAATCTGCTTTTTTACTTCCCAAGAAAAAATCATGCCTCTTCACTTCCCAAGAAATCCCATGCCTCTTTACTTCTCAAGAAATCTCATGCCTCTTCATTTTCAAAATCTTTTTATTATTTATTTATTACTTTTTTTTAGAAAAATAATTTTTTTAGAACACTATTGAAATAAAATTTACCCAGACGAAATTGGGTGTTGACTGCCCCTCTTTACTTAAATTTTACTGGATAATATGAAAATTAAAATTTTTCGTATTATTAGAGTAAAAGTTAAGTAAAGATGGAAACACTAATTTCGTCCGGATTGAAAGAGAAAAAGAAAACTTCAAGCATTCAGATCATTCCTCAGAAGAGAGGTCACCATTTGAAAGATTTGGAAAGGGAGAATGAGGTTGAGACCTTGGACTGAGCCGAGAGGGTCACACACCATCACATGACAAGAGAACTTAAAACGACGTCATAACCTTGACCTTTCAAGGACGAGAGGGTTATGCATCGAATCATGGTTGAGACCTTGACTTTACACAAAGACGAGAGGGTCATATGCCATTTTTGCTAAAAAAGAATTGTGAGATTGCAACCTTGACCTTTTGAGGACGAGAGGGTTACAAATCTTCACTGGAGATCAAGATCTTGTATCGAGAGGATCATCGCTCCAAACATAATATTGACCGTGAACCAATAGGCGACACCTAACAATCATGAGACCGGAATCTTGTATCGAGAGGATTACCGTATCTTCACTTGAGACCTTGGATCGAGAGGGTCTTCTAAAAAATGTGAGATCGAGATCTTATATCGAGAGGATCACGAATTTTCACTGGAGATATAAATCTTGTATCGAGAGGATCATCACTCCAAACATAAGGTTGACCATGAACCAGCGGGTCACACCTAACAACTATGAGACCAGGATCTTGTATCGAGAGGATCACTGTATCTTCACTTGAGACCTTGCACCTAGAGGGTCTTATGAAAACATGTGAGTTCGAGATCTTGTATCGAAAGGATCACGAATCTTCACTGGAGATATAGATCTTGTATCGAAAGGATCATCACTCCAAACATAAGGTCGACCATGAACCAGTGGGTCGCACCTAACAACATGAGACCGGGATTTTGTATTGAGAGGATCATCGTATCTTCACTTGAGACCTTGTATCGAGAGAGTCTTGAATTATCTGAAAACATGTGAGTTTGAGATCTTGTATCGAGAGGATCACGAATCTTCACTAGAGATATAGATCTTGTATCGAGAGGATCATCACTCCAAACATAAGGTCGATCATAAACCAACGGGTCGCACCTAACAACATGAGACCGGGATCTTGTATCGAGAGGATCACCGTATCTTCACTTGAGACCCTATATCGAGAGGGTCTTCTGAAAACATGTGAGTTTGAGATCTTGTATTGAGAGGATCACGAATCTTCAATGGAGATATGGATCTTGTATCAAGAGGATCATCACTCCAAACATAAGATCGACCTTGAACCAGCGGGCCACACCTATCAACATGAGACTAGGATCTCGTATCGAGAGGATCACCATATCTTCACTTGAGACCTCGTACCGAGAGGGTTTTCTAAAAATATGTGAGTTCGTGATCTTGTATCGAGAGGATCATCACTACAAACATAAGGTCGACCATAAACCAGGGGGTCACACCTAACAAACAAGGGGTCGCACCAAACAACATGAGACCAGGATCTTGTATCGAGAGGGTCTTCTGAAAACATGTGAGTTCGAGATCTTGTATCGAGAGGATCACAAATCTTCACTGGAGATATAGATCTTGTATCGAGATCCAAACATAAGGTTGACCTTGAACCTACGGGCCACCTAACAGCATGAAACCGGGATCTTGTATTGAGAGGATCACGGTATCTTCATTTGAGATCTTGTATCGAGAGGGTCTTGAATTATGTGAAACTGCTAAGACCTTGTCCTTTTTAGAGACGAGAGGGTCGTGAATTATCTGAAACTGTTGAGACCTTGTCCTTTTCAGATACAAGAGGGTCTTGAATTATCTTAAACTGCTGAGGCCTTGTCCTTTTCAAAGACGAGAGGGTCGTAATTTATTTGAAACTGCTGAGACCTTGTCTTTTTCTGAGACGAGAAGATCATTGCTCAAAATTATTCTTTGGAGAAATTGAGCGTGATCTGTTTTTATGGGAATTCTTATCTATTAATATGCATGAATGCATGTATGAAATTTGATCTTTTTTCTGGATGAAAATGCATGTTGAATGCATGGCAATTGATTTTGTTCTTTGGAAGAATACATATATGAATGCATGATATTTTTAGTAAATGTATATGCTGATGCATGATTAAATGAATGCATGAATTTTTGAGGAATTTTTCTTCTGAATTATGCATGTGTGAATGCATGCAACTCTGAGTAGATTGTTCGAATATATGCATGTGTGGATGTAATGTAAATTTGGAAAATATATGCAATACTTTTTCATTTTTGTTTAAATTGAAATGCATGTATGCACGTATAAATGCAGGTGATTCTATTTTGTTTTTTTTTTCTTAGAACGCATGTACAAATGCGTAAGACTATATGAGAATGCATATATAAATGCATATATGAATGCATGTGAGATCGAGACCTTAGCCATGCTGAGAGGGTCACAAACCACCTTTTTTGAAAAGAAATGTGAGAATGTGACCTTGGTCATGCTGAGGTGGTCACGAACCGCTTTTTGAAAAGATGCATGAAACTTTGAGTTTCTTCTGCATGAAAACTTTGAAAATGCATATATGAAAATTTTTAGAGTGCATGAATGCGTGAAATTTTTGAGTCTGTATATATTGATTCATGAAATTATTGGAGAAAATGCACTTATGAATGCATGAAAATTTTGAATTTGCATATATTGATACATGAAATTATTAATTTTTTTTATAAGAGTGCATGGATGAATGCATGAAACCCCTTTTTTTTTTAGTTTTACTTTTTGTTTGAATGAAAATGCATTTATGAATGCGTGAGATTTTGTTTTTCATTTTAGAATGAAAATGAGATTTTATTCTTCCTTTTTAATGCATGTAAAAAGTATGTATCAGACTCTATGAAAGGCATGTAAGAATGCATGAGACTTTATTTTGATCATTTTTTTTATGAGAATGCATGTACAGATGCATGAGACTTTATTTTGATCATTTTTTGATGAGAATGGATGTAAGATGCATGAGACTTTATTTTGATCATTTTTTTTATAAGAATGCATGCACAGATGCATAAGACTTTATTTTGATCATTTTTTGATGAGACATTATTTTTTGCAATGTTGACACTTTTAGAAAGAAATGCATAGGTGTAATGAGGGTGCACGAATGTATGCATAAGACTCTTTTTTGATCGACTTTTCTCACTTTTCAAATGTATATATGTCATGAGAGAGCATAAATGAATGCACGAACTCAATTTTGTCATTTTTTGTTTAATTTTTTATTTTGAACGAGAATGCATGTGTAAATGCATCAGACTATATGAGAATGCATACATGAATGCATGAGAGTTTATTTTTTCCATTTTTGCTCAAGAATGCATGAATGAGTGCATGAGACTCTTTTTTGATTGATTTTTGTCCCTTTTCAAATGCATGTATGTCATGAGAGTGCATAAATGAATGCACGAAACTCCATTTTGTCATTTTTGTTCAATTTTTTATTTTTGAATGAGAATGCATGTGTAAATGCATCAGACTATATGAAAATACATGCATGAATGCATGAGAGTTTATTTTTTACATTTTTGAACAAGAATGCATCAACGAGTGCATGAGACTCTATTTCTTCTATAGATGAGAATGCATGTACAAATACATTAGAGTCTATGAAATGCATGTAAGGATGCATGAGACTTTTGAATGCCATGAGTGTGCACGAGACTCTATTTTTTTTTATTTTTTTTTTTTCAATGTTGATATTAAAGAATGTTTATGCTAAAAAAGGTGTATGAATATATGCATGAGGAGCTTTTTCATTTTTTTTTTGTAATTCTTTTTTTTACATTTTTTTGTTGACATTCGGAGTCAATTGTTCTCTTTGTCATCGTTGAATTCATTTGAAATTTGTTCTTGAAAATGATAGATGTTGCAAATCCTGAAATTATTGTTAAAACTGGAGCATTGTTGATTTTTTTCTTTAAAACATTTTTAATGCACATGAATGAATTCATTAGTGGATGAAATATGTGGGATGGAAGGTTGAAGAGGTTTGAAAGGAAACTGGGGTCGCACAACCTCACATATGTTATCATTCACATGCCCTTTGAAAATGTTATGCATCGTGAGAAATGAAATTTGCCCCAGTTTTGTGAATGACTTATTTGCAGGGTAAAATGAGGATTGATTGGTGCAACATTGTATAGAGAAAAATTTGCATCCCTGAAAGGAAAAATAAATGAAAATTGCCCCAATTTATATGTGCAAGGTGAAGGATAAATTTTGGATAACAAATGACTTTTTTTTTTTTGTATGATGGACAAAAAGGATTACAACACCCCACAGATAAAACTGTACCTCAAAAATGGAAGATTTTGTATGGATGGAAGTTGTCCCGATTTTGGTGTATGGGGTAAGGCTAGATGAAGTGGGGATTGCTTATTTACCACTTAGGATGAAGATTAATTGGTGCAATATCATATAGAGAAAATTACATCATTAAAAGAAAAAACAAATGACTCTGCCCCAGTTTAGATCTATAGGGATTATGATAAAGTCTCAGTGGAAGGTGGCTTGGTTTTTTGTAAGGCGGAAAGAAAAAATTGCCCCAATGTAATGTTTTCTCAGTTAGCTTGCTTGTGATTGACTTCTTGGTTGATAACAAAAGGTTGTCTTGTGATAGGAGCTTTTTGAACAACTTTTTTTTTTATCCCTTTTTTTTTTACTGAGTTGTTGGTCATGTCCTCTTGTCACAGGGTTAAGCTTTGAAAATTAGAGCAATCATTTCTCAATCAATATGGACTTTATTAGGCTTGTAATGTGGCCAAGGGTTGAAAGGTTGTCAAGAAAGGGATATGAAGGCTCAAAGATTATTTGTTGGGGTTTTAAAATTTTTTGAAACAAGAATCATCAGCTAGGCATTGCATCAGATCCAGTCAAAGCTTCTTTTATAAGTATTTGACTCTTTTCATTTTTTGATTTCTTTTTTACTTCGTGATGACATTCTTGCTTGTGAATTCACATCATCCTTTGACAGATTTTTCATTCGATTTTTTTTAAGAGTCTTTGATGTACACCTTGACTAGAGTTTCATCTTTGTGATGATCCTTGCTTATGGAACTTTTGAAAAGAAATATTTTTTTTTTTGGCTCAAAAAGGATACAATGGATTTATATTTTTTGTTTTTTGAAAAAAGAAACATGGCCATATGTCATTTCAAATCATAACTGCTTTATTTTTAGAAAGATTAACCCTGAGACAAAATTCAACGACTCCCAACATGTCCTTGTAGGTTTTCAATCTATCGGACTTTTATTATTTTATTGCTCCCAAAGACTGGAGATCAACCATTCGGCCAACTGAGATAAACATTACATTTCTGCCCAAGTGTGATACTCTTGTTTTGTTGTTTTAAGTGATGATGACAACCTATGAGGCGAATCCGTTTGTTTTGGGATTTTGGGGATGTGGAAAGGTTAGAGGATTTCAGACAACATGCATGCAAACGCTTCACTAAAAATTGTTAACTTTTGCCCCTTAAATTGTGAAAATGCAACATCCTTGTGTCTTTAGTTTTTTTTTTTTTAACTATGAATTCAAAGATTGTATCAGAGAAAATAATTAACTCCGCCCTGTGATCACTTTTTTATTATTTATTTATTATTTTTTCAATGCAATTTTAAAAAAAAAAACTATTTTCAAAATTACTTCAAAGAAAAAAATGTTGTGGAATGAGGTATGGATGCATGTCAAGATGTATGATGCAAATATCTAAATATATGATGCATGTTTAATTGTTTGATGCATATCTAAATCTATGATGCATGTTTAAATGCATGCCAAACCAACTAATTTATGCATGTGACGACTTACGAATGAATGTCGTGCATGATACAAAATGATAATGCAAAAATTTATGAAATCAAAAATTATATACATGCTACCATAAATGTATGAATGAAGATAAAATGTGAATGCATGTTTCTACATACAATGCTGAGTAACATGATATGCAACTGACAACATGACTGACACGACCTAAACATAATGAGAAGCAATGCATGCTTGTACCTCTAGAAGTACTTATTCATGATATGTGGATGTAAATATGGTGCCCTTATTAGTATGTACAAGAAAGTGGTGAGGGGAAGAGTAATGCAACATTCTTCCTTTGTGCCCTAAATCAGATTTAGCATAGCAGTGCTTAAGATCTAGGCCTGTAAATGTATACTCACATAGGTGGCTCCTAATCCCTAAAGGTATAAGGCCACTAGAGCTATGGCTCACTTCACCACATTACTCACAACAGCTGGTAAACAACTTGCATATGAGCATGTGACTTAAGCAAACAAACTCTAGTTGGGGTTTTCGCAAAAATTGAGAAAGGAAGTACATCCTGTCAGTATTGCTACACAACCCCTTTCTATTTCTAAGCTCACTCAGACCCGGGTATAGGGCCGCACTCATGATATGTAATTATGAAATGTGTGTGTGAAGGGAGAATTATGCATACCCTAGGATTCAATATTCTCGCAGTAACAAAATAACAATCATATATACAAAAAAAAAAAGAGAAATACCAACATTTGGAAAAACACACTCAATTTTACTTATTCAATTAAATTGGCCTGACTCTTAAAAATATCCCCAGTGGAATCGCCATCTGTCGCAACCAGGATCACGACAGGGATACAACGATAAAAAAAAAAAATTAATTAATAAAACAATGGAGTCGCCACCATAGTTTTTATGGAAAACTATGGAAAAACTAAAAAAGTGAGGATAAGGCTAGTTTGCAAAAAGCGGATCTAGATCCGGGAGTCGGTTACGTATGGGAAAGGTATTAGCACCCCCATAACGCCCGTTCTAAGACGATACCTTTAATCAAATAAATAAACCGAGTGTGATTTTTCAAAACATTTATTTTCCCAAGATTAAGATAGAAATTAAGACAAAACAAACAAAATATTTTTTTTAGTTTTGTGGGGGCCCAACAAGGTTTGACCTTGCTCCTACGTATCTCTATCAGGGATAAAGAATCAGGGTTACGTAGTTCTTTGTAGAAAATTGTTTGTTTGTTGATATTTTTTAATTTTTGGAAATTTTATATTTATATTTTTTTATATTTTTAGAACATTTAGTGTTTTTGAAAGTTAAACTTCATTTGAATATTGCTTGACGCGTACGACCCTTTGATATTCCAAATGAGGTTAAAATTTTTCGAATTAATCCCCATATAACTCGAGTAGTCAATTAAGAAATTAATCGAAATTTTTTTAAAATAAAACACATTTGTTTTTTGTAAAACAAGAATAAATATGAAAAATAGACCTTAAAAGAAGAAAAACAAAAAAAAAGGAAATAACCCAAAATTAAACTATCAAATTTTTTTTATTTTATATTCTTCTAAAAAGAGAGAAAAATGTTAAGGGTAGTTTTGGAATCTGAGAAATTTGTGGTGTAGGTCGTAACTCATGTGGTGCAAGAAGCAACCCACTAACTAGAACCCAATTAGGGTTAGGGACGTTTTTGGCATGAGATAGTAAGTGCAAGGACACCATGGCGTTTTGTTCTCCCCTTTTCGTTACTTCACAGGTTCTAGTTATTTCCTTCTTTCAACCGTTTCCCTCTTCAGTGAAGAATAGCATGAGAGTATAATCTCTTCTCTTTTTTTTGGAACCCTCCTCCCCTCTTTTTTATGTTTTTTTCCCTTAAAGAGAGCCCTCTCTTTTTATTTCCCAAAAGGCCCCTGCCTTTTGGTTTCCCAAGAGACTGCTTTTTTACTTCCCAAGAAAAAATCATGACTCTTCATTTTCCAAGAAATCTCATGCCTTTTTATTTCTCAATAAATTTCACGCCTCTTCATTTTCAAAATCTTTTTATTATTATTTTTTTTAAGAAAAATATTTTTTCTTTCAGAATACTATTGAAATAAAATTTACCAGGACGAAATTGGATGTTGACAATAGAAAATATTAATGAAATTGATAATAGTGGTGTCAATTTAAATGTATTGTTCTAGGTACAATAATAATTTCATTTGGGAATGCAAGTTGGAATAATGATAATGTTTTATATTGTTATGTATGATCTCTTTGTTGCATCTTTTTTATTACTATTTTAGATGTCTTAAAAAAAATAATCATCATAATAGTTGATGTCATACTTAGTATATACTGATGAATAATGTTGCAATAATATTTAAATAGGTATATGAATATTTATCAATTTATATTAGTGTAAAAAATAACTTTATGAAAGATAGATTATAATTATTAGTGAAGAAACAAATTGCTAAATTTCTTTACATTATTAAATATAATGTAAAAAAGTATTTTATGTTTTTTCTATCGGTCCGATAAAACAGTGTTTTAGCATTTTTATATCACTTTTATAATATACTAAATGTAATTTTGATGTTGGAGGAAAATTTTATTAAGCAACTATCTAAAACTAGAAATACAGTTGATATTGTATCCATATTTTAAAATAATAATCTTATTCTATGTACATGTATAATTTTAATGAATTGTTAAATTACTTTTTTTCCTAAACACCACAGACAAAATTACTTTCACTCACTTTCACAAGAAAAAGAAAACATAATTATGACTCCACTTCCTCTCTTTGACAAATCAAATTTGTTTTTGTCTTTGTCTCATAATTGTTCAATTAATACAGTCAGTCAATCAATTTGTATTTTAAAATAATTAAGAAAACTCATTTTATAACTAAAATCCAACTTGAAAGGCATGTGTTGTTATGTAAGGGAGAGAAACCACCAACTTATGTCATGTCATGTATCACTTATAAATACAAACATCGACCCATATAGGGACTAATGCACCAGAAAAAATAAAATTCGGAAACT
>Ga0123340_1006471_pt1 | contig 11185 bp, 5 predicted proteins | sample SirMexnodulemix_FD_89961 | JGI IMG/M metagenome (GOLD analysis project Ga0123340, IMG submission 89961) | Root nodule microbial communities of legume samples collected from Mexico - Siratro Mexico nodule mix | ecosystem: Host-associated > Plants > Roots > Nodule | place: Mexico: Nepantla... | reverse complement strand
TTGTACGTAATTATTTGTATGTAATAATATGTAAGTAATTATATATAAATTTGTATTTGTATGTAGAATTAATAGGTAAATTAGAAACTTTATAATGTTTTTACTATATAACTTCTAATGTCACTACATAATTGTTAGAGATTTTTAGAGATCTTCAATTATGTTGGGATGAAGGACTATGAGTTTAGTTTATTTATAATATTTGTCATTGTATTTCAATTTATAATAGAGAAAGTTATTAGACTCCTCTTTTTCTACACTCAATTGTAACTCAAACATTTTCAGCTAAGAGTGATATCTATCTTTTCACAGTTTTTTGCAAAACTAATTTGTTTGCAAATAATTTAACATAATGACTTAAATATTTTTAAGAATTAAATTTTAAATCAAACTTATTTTCAAAGGTAGGTACATTTTGAATTAAGACTAAATATTTATAAATAGTCTCATAATTGTCATAATAAGTTTAACGAATTTTGATAAGATAGAATTTAATACTATATTAAAAAGTTGTTGGATTTTTATCATATAATTTAATCTTATTTTTTTCTTTGTCATTAAAGATATTTATGTGATGTGTATTGGGTGAGATGGGAATGACCATCAAACATGTAATCATGAAACCACGTACTAAAAAGGGATAGACAATTATCAAGTATAACAAAATTTCATTTTAAATGATATTTAATTTAAATATGATGCTGGTGATATACATATGTTTTATTATTATTCGTAATTGTTCATAATAGTATAAATAGATGATTTTATTTGTGAATATGTATCTCATGTCAGTGTAAGTGAATTTAAAGTTTATAAATTTTATGGAAATAAGAACTGTTTTAAGTATAACAATCTAGAAAATTTGTCATTTGAGCATTGATAAGAGTGAAATGAGCACCTGGTTATTATATTATTAAATTAAAAACAAGTATTTATAGAAAAAGTAAGTAGTCAAGTCTCATTTTCACCATCATTTCTCTAAAAACTCCTGACTTCCCTTTTTCTCTGACTTCCCTCTAAGCATCCGCTTCTCTACCTCATCAGTTTCTCGAGCGGAGCTCACCTTTGGACTCGTGATGGAGAATAGAGCAAGTCTATCCGATCAGAATCTCCGTTAGACTAAGTTCGTTCTCTGTCCTCTTTCCTTAGAGCCATTTTTAGGTTTTTGATTTCCTCTGCTTCATGAGCTTGCATGTGGCCTTTGAGTTATCAGATAGTGCCCTTGTAAGCTTAGTTCCCTAGTGTTTCAGAGGTTATTTGATGCAGATTCGAGTTCCTGAGGACCTTAGGCTGTTAGGACTATTAGAGGGAATTCTCACTATGATTCAGGTCAAGGAAGCTCACTGCTTGTTATCCGTTTTGAGCATGAGTGTAGGTTAGGGTTTAATTTGTTGGTGTCTGTGAAAATGCATCTGTGATGGTTTCTCTACTGGCATGAAACTTAAGTTGGATTTTTGAATGTTTATTCATTCTTGTATACATGATGAGAATGTGGAAATTGATGGAATGCAAGTTAAATTTTTACTTAAGTTAGTTATCTGAGGCATGTGTAATAACCCTGTGATAGTAAAAATTGCATGAATTGTCTGATAAGTTATGTTTTCTGCATAATTCGCTCAGGCGACAGCATCTCGCCCAAGCGAGAATGGTTTCGAGCAACAAGTGTGCTCTCTGACTGTTTTTGCCTAGACGGGAAGTGCCTCACCTAGACAAGAAAGTAGTTTCGCCTAAGCGAGGGTACAGTCGTCCAGGGGAGAAAGTCTTAGGAGCAAGTGTGCTATCTAGAGTGTTTTCGCCTAGACGAGAAATCTTTTGCCTAGGCAAGGAGGTATTCTCGCTCAGACGAAAATGGTCCTGAAGTAGGAGTGTTCTTTGGACTATTTTCGGCCAAACAATAAATTTTTTGCTCAGGCGAAGGGTATTTTCGCCCGAGCGAAATTTAGCTTTTTGTTTTTGATTGTTTAACTCTTTTGGAATGCAATGTATGAATTTATTATGATAGATTAATTGTTACTTTAAATTTAATAGTATTAATAATTTAGTAATTTCTTTTATTTTTGAGATTAAGATTGAAAGGTGAATGAATGATACAAGTGAAGACATTTATGTTATGTGATGGAAATGATAAAGTGTCTTATGAGTTGGTCAAGGTCTAGACATAGTATTTTCAGGAAAGAAAATACATGTGTCTAGATCCAATAAGATGTGCATTGTCTAAGGATCTGGTCAACGATTGATATCCCGACTCCTACTAGTAATAAGAATCAAATAGATTATTATTACTAGGTGGTGAGAGTCGAAGGAGGTCTGAACTGGGTGACTGCAGCTTGAAACATAGCTGGTTAAGAAAGTTTCAGAGAGACTAACCCTGACATTGATGATTCACATATTTATGTGAAGGCTGTGTGGATTCACAACGAGGAGATGTATGACAGGTGCATATCTTGGGATCTATTCAATGCACGAGTCTTCCGAAAGTAGAGTCATGTCTGTAGTGTGTCAGCTTCTTATATTGTGATGATACATGAAATTGAATGTTTTTGGATTTGTTAAAATTTGGTTAGCTTACCTTTGTTTTTGTTATATTGTGTTTGATTTTCTGTCTGTGAAGATGATGTGTCTTGACACAGGAACAGATGGTGCAGATGGATCTTTGGAAGATCATCTAGGTTAAGGGATGTTGTTAGGAATAATATTATATTTTGAAAATCTTGTATCTGATATTGTAAATATGTTCTAAAATTTAAGCTTAGCATGATTATGTAATTTTGATACATGTTAAGTATGGAATACCGTAAAATATGCATGATGTAAATATTTTAGCTGCCTTAATTGAAGCTTTGATTTTGTGGGATGTTACATTAAGAGATTTGGTATTTAATGCCAATAATATTTTTTTATAAGGTACTCAAAATAAAAAAAAACTTAAATATGATATTTAAAATTTATTTAAGTTTTAATTTGAACAAGTTGACTCAAATTTTAAGGAAGGTTACACTGCAACTAAGTTTAATTAAGACTTTAAATTTGAAAAAAATAGTTTATTTTTTATAAGATAATACATTAGGCATTGTAAAGTAGTTTAAATTTCTTTAAATAATTTTTTTAAAGCTAATTATATTAGTTAAGATTTGATTAAATAATATTTTATTAAATTTCATTTGATTTGTTAAGGGCTATTAAAAGAAATTGTTCTATTGATTATCCAAAGTTATTTGATTTTTTTTATTAACAAGATGATGTGATTGTAATTTTGGTACAAGAAATAGAAAGGGCGAAACGATCAATCTATTTCATTTACAAAGTATTACAAGGAGTCGAATTGTGATTATCATTGTCCAATGATTACGACATTATTTTCATAGCTTTACAATAGTTGTGATGACTAATTTAGCCATGAGATAAGTTATGTAAAAGCTGGATGATGTAGGACGAAATACTAAATGGTTAAGTCATCAGAATATGACTTAAAGTTATCAACCACGATGAGCAATTAAGGTCTAACAATTAAGTCGTAATTATGAAGATGTGACTAGTGTCAACAGATCCAAAAGAACTTGCTCAAACCCCTTTCAAGAGCAGTTTCAGCACCCTCCATAGTTTTCAGCTCCTTACAAGGATGAGTCATTTCCCTTTGGGAGATTACCATTTGGTTTTATGCACAGACCAAGAAAAATAGACAAAGTAAAATCACATTGTAAGACATATCAAGAAGTTATGGAAGTAAATAAATATCAATGTACATTTTTATATTCATAGCTCAATATTCAAAATTTAGTAGGGCTGCAGTCTCAAAAATCAACTTTTGGTTTTTCCAACATTTCACAGTTTTTGTACTTTTGGAACTCTATGTCTTCTATTTTCGTAGCATTTTGGGCGGGTGAAACCCTCCAACAAGGTTGGGCTATGTTTAGGAACTCGAATATTAAAAAATGTGTCTATAAAATGTTTAGTGAAACCCATGATTTTTTTGTGAAAAATTTAAACTCAAAAGTAAAAGAACACATTAGATGTTGGGATAATCTTGAAATGAGTGCAAAGGATGTGGAAACTCGGACAAAATTCCAATTATTTGAATGAAGATGTGTTGGAATGACATTCATTACAGTCTAAACTTCTTTTTCGAAAGAGACTGAGAGGAGGAGCTCAAGAAGAGATGTAGAATTGACACTCGTCGACTTCACTCTTACAAATAAGTTCATCTCTCCCACACATTGTATCCTCACATTATTTTTCGATGTTTTGCTAAGGGCTTAATGATTTCTAAAAATTGTTAATTTCTTTGTTATAGTATAATCAAACATTTCATTTTAACAATTCTATTTTGACCTAAGGATAAGAAGTGTCATATGCTAAAAGGTAATACTTAGAAAAACTTAAAATATCTAAAGGAAAACCAAGAACCCAGGTAAATTTAAATAACATAAGTCTACTTTCTTGACTCTTCTTACCTGATCAGAGTCAAGATTGGAGAATTGTATTTCCTCATAGTTAAGTGACACGACAAATTAAAAGGTTTTTAAAATATCACACCGGGTACTAATCTAAGTATGTTAAGTATTAATTGTTTCCTCGAAAAACTTCGAATTAACATTTTTATTTTTTCTTCTTTCTCCGTACAATGTTATCGCAAAAATTATATAAAAAATAATTTTGTAGTAACAATTATTCTTCTCATGAATCTTCGTTTTATTAATAAAAAAAGCTCTTTACCATCTGACGTACTTGAATGTTATTCTTTAGCATGAAAAGCAAAATAAAGAAAATTATTAACAAATATGGAAAAAACGTTATTGAGGACTTTAGTGAAGAAAAATACAAGTATTATATAGTTATAAAATGGCAATTAACTTGTAGGTAACAAAATAGAAATAAAAATTTTATTCAAGTATAAAACGGAAAATTTTTTTATAAAAAGACAGGCAAAAATGATGAGAAATAAATGTTATTTAAGAAATTTTTTGAATGCGTATATATTAAATATTAGCCATGTTAAAACAATACAATCTTAATAGATGACGCTTGTAAACTTTCTTGATCTAGAAGTCACGTAGAGATAAGGAGAGACAGGTGCGATAGAAAGAGATAAAAATGAAGTAATTAGAATGAGTGTGGTACACTTTTGTGAAGTACAAACAAAGCATAGAAAGATCACAAGAGATACGACTGATAAAAAAAGTATAAGAGTCAAGTAAATGAAACGATTGGTGATGTAATAATATACTATAAAAGAAAAAAAGTAAAGAAAAAAACTAAGAGGATTATTAATGCTAAAATCGTCAAAGATTCTTGTTATGAAAAGAATATCTTCTATGATCCTGATTTTTATAAGAGTTTGATCGGGTTTAGAGACTAGAAACACAGATCACACCTTTCAAGTTCCTGTAACGGACTAGTAGAAAGAGTTTGATAGACATTAAAAACTCACTCTTTCATCAAAAAGTTGAAAATTCTGAGCTCTCTCCAAGATCCCATTTCAATTGAATTGAGTTTGAGAAAAAGTGGAGATGGAAAATACGAACGAGTTCGAGCACTTCGACGTGGTGTCAGATGATTCAGATCACCATTTTCTGGGTTCAAAGAACGGAAAATGGTTCAACGATTCGAAGAGCAAAGTGTACAAAACCATCGTGAAAGAGTGGAAGATTCTGGAGCAGAACTTACCGGAATCAATCTACGTGAGAGTCTACGAGCGACGCATTGATCTAATGAGGGCTGTGATCGTAGGCGCCGCGGGCACACCGTACCACGATGGTCTCTTCTTCTTCGACATCGCTTTTCCTTCGGATTATCCGAGGAACCCTCCGAAGCTGTATTACCACTCGTTCGGGTACCGACACAACCCGAACCTCTACAAGAACGGGAAAGTGTGTCTGAGTTTGTTGAACACGTGGTACGGGAGAAAGAAAGAGAAGTGGGACCCATGTGAGTCCACGATGTTGCAAGTGTTGCTCTCGATTCAAGCTCTGGTTCTGAACGAGAAGCCGTTTTATAACGAACCTGATGCTGTGCCCTCAGAGAAGAAGTCACGTGCGTACAATGAGAACGTCTTCCTTAGTACTTGTATTGCCTCCTTCCACCTGCTTCAGCGGCCGCCGCGGAACTTCGAAGCCTTCGTCGGAGACCATTTTCGCCGGCGGGCGTTCTCGATTCTCGCGGCCTGCGGCGAGTACGCGAGTGGGCGCGTGGGAGTTGGGTATTTCGGCTGCGACTTGCGTTTTTCGAAGGTCCAAGTTTCGAGGAGTTTCACGGAGCGGATGGTGGTGCTTTACCCTCGGCTTCTCGAAGCTTTTCGTCGGAATGGTGCTTCTTTGGAGGGTTTGGGAGAAGAGTTGGAGGTGGATTGCCAAGAATCTGAAAACAAAAGCAGTGGAATCTTCAAAAGGATAGTGGCAAAGATCAAACAGGTTTTCAGATTGAGGAAATTTGGTAAGAACAAAATTAGCGAGATCCAGGGGAGAAATCGTGGTCTCGAAAGTGTGTGATAATTAGCCTATGCCTGTTTTTAGGTTCTTTAGCTTTTTATATCTATCTATAATAATTGAAGTAGTGTATATATATATATAAATATATCTTATTATGGCCTTTTCATAAGATTGAGTTGTTGATTGGAAGAAAGGCCACTGTACTCGTTTATGAAGCAAGTTTTCTTTATCTTATTCCCGGTTAAACAAGCTGCAATGTTCATGCAATTGTAATTATTGTTAGAGTTTACACACTCATTTTATTCTGATCCCATTCTTTTTCCTCTTTCATCGCATAAATTATTGTTTTTACGGTCCTCCTCCTTTTATCTCTTTCTGCAGTATATTCCACTCAGCATAGCCATTGCATATTCTTCTTTAAAATGAAAAGAAAAGAATTTGAGTGTATTTTTTCTATTAGTTACACTGTTTTTATACAAAAAAAGTAATTTTTATCAATTTTTCCTTATCCTATTTTTGTCCTCTCTACTAAATAGATCCTAAAATCTCAATACAGTCATAGAATCAAACGAAATTCCATATTTAAAAGGGGCTGATAACATATATAAGTAACAAAATCCAGAAATAATTCGTGCCATTAATTTTGAGAACAAGGAAGGAACTGCTATCATTTACATAATTGGTAACTAAAAACCAAAGTTTTGCAGATTTTCCATGGATGTATGCTAGTAAAACCTCAAATTTGCGGACCGGCATAGTAACATCACACACAAATTAGTTCTTGGTTATCAAGATTTGTCCATGAAAAGAAAAATCATATACAATTACAGCACAAAAAAATAACCTACTACAATTTGGACTGTTTCTTGGAACTTCGACCAGCTATGAATTCCTGCATCTTTCTGAATTGCTCCTTCGTCATTCCGTTATAATAATCATGAGCCCTCTCCTAAATTTTTTACACATGTGGAGAATTTGTATGTAAGAAGATTAGGAGTTGCAGCTCAAAGTATACACAAATGAGGAAAATAGTAAAATCCCCAGCAAGGAAGATTATTTATTACATGGAAGAGAACCATAAAAGTGATAATGCAGATTGACACACAATTAGGAAAGAAATAGTGTGAAAGAGAGAGTAAACAAATCAATCACCAGATAGAATTTCAGTGTAACACAAACTTTCTCTATTATTTTCCAATGTTTTTGAAAAATACAATACTTTAATCTCTGGTTGATGGAAATAGCACCGGAGTCTGAGGCCCCTGAATTGCATTTCGTTGGACAAATTAACCATAAGGGTTGAAAACTAATTGAATAAGTTTACACTTTCAAAGACAAATTTGACCAATAAAATGTTGTTTTCAGGATCTGGAACAAAATTTTTATCATTAGGGGGGCTGTGATAAACAAAATTAGATGGGTACGGTCTCAGTAGTTTACCAAGTTAAGATAGGTCACTCATAATCTGTGAGATATGAGTCTAATTCTTTTCAACCAGACCGATCTTTGATGTTATACTTGTATTGTGAGGCTAATGTAACTTAAAAAAATGATTGAATAAGTTTTTTCACAAATATTTTTAGAAGAGAAAAAATAAATAAAGTAATAAATTCTACAGCAGTTATGGAAAAACTTCTTGGTGAGATACTAGTTCAGACATTTCCATGTTAAGTTCATTAATGGCCACAACCCACACACCTGCTGAGAAAATGAAACCTTCCCACATACGTTAGGATTCTTCTAGCTTATCATCCTAGACAATCAAGCAACAATCGACATGTAATGACAGAGAGAGATCATCGTTATGTGGCCATAGACCAAGAACCAAACCAATCTTTTTCGTTAAATCCATGCCATGTAATGGTAGACACAAAAATTCTATAGATTACTAACCTTTTCAAGGGAAAGTGCACGGCCAAGATCAAGTTTGATGCCATCATTGATGACCGCCTTGTACCTCAACACCAAGTCTTGGTTGTTTTTGATAATAGCATCCGCAATTTCCCTGCTTTTCTTCAACAGCTCACCCTCTTCAACCACATGGTTCACGAAACCCAGCTTTTCACCCACCTCAGCGGTCAAAGGTGTGGCCGTGAGAGATACCTCGCGCGCTTTGTTGACCCCAATGATGCGCGAAAGCTTCTGAGACAAACCCCACGAGGGAAATATCCCAAACCTGCAGCAAACACGTGAGGGGCGTGTTCAAAATTTGAAGAGTCGATTTGTTCTAAGGATAAAGGGAACGAACCTGGCGTGAGTGTCCATGAACTTAGATCCCTTGGCAGCGACCAAGATGTCACAGGCGAGAGCAATTTCGAACCCAGCGGTGACGGCGAATCCTCTTATGGCTCCGATTATCGGTTTGCGGCAGAGCTCCATTTGCACAACGGGGTCGCTCTCCGGATCCTTCACGTCGCCCTTGAAGACGTCCTCCGCCGCCGTGAGATCCACGCCCGAACAGAATGACCGGCCCGACCCGGTCAATATGATGACCCGCACCCACGCTTCCCGGTCCAGCGTCTTGAACGCTTGGGCCAGGTCCACCATCATGGGCCGGGTCAACGAGTTTAGAGAACCCGGACGATTGATCGTGATCAGTGCGACGCCGTTTGGGTCACGGTTCACGAGTATTAGTTTCTCCGGTGATTGCCGATCCATGTTTAACCGGAACCCGATGGTTAGAAAAGTAGCCTTCTATCTGAAGTTGGCTTAGGAATAGAGGATGCAGTATCGAAGTGCGTGACGCAAAAGAAAGATTATCGGACACAGATGACGTGTCACATAATTATCTTTTATCCACCGCGAAACTAATATTTCCATTATTTATATTGTAAACTGATATTATTTTTTATAACTAATATTTTTAAAGAAAAGTTAGAATTGATTTTATAAATAAAATGATATATTTGATACTAAGTGATTGAGAAAAAAATATGTTAAACAGATATGGTTGGTTAGAATGATCTTGAACAATAATAAGGTCTCGTTTTGAATGTAGTGCTTAAAAAAAATCTAGAAGGTAGCGTTTAAAAAAAAGCTAGAAGTGGGAGATTCCGTATAAATGCTTGATTGATAATGTAATATTATTTTTAGTGTTATTGTGTTTTTTTCTCTAATGTTATTTCTAAATTTTAAAAATTTTCAGTTATAATTAAACAAACTAATAATGAATATGATTTAATTATAATAAAATTTATGTGTTTTATTTTTATATTTTAAAATTAAAATAGAGTTTGTCTATTTTATTTTATATTTAGATATGTTTAAATCTTCATAAAGTAAGTTTCTTTTGATTTAATTTTATTTTCAACCCCTTAAAATCGTTTTCTAAATATTATGTGACACACATTGATAAAAAAATTATTATTATAAGTGGTTCCATTATTATAAGTGGTTTGTTAGTGATATAATAAAAACATACAGCAATTCAGAAAAATTTAAGATCTGTACAATATTGATATTATGAATCTTAAATGAACGTTAAAACCAAAATTAATGTTTTCAAATTTTGAAAAGAATAAAACAAAGCATTTTATAAAAAATAAATCTTATAATTAGAAACTAAATCTACAACTTAAGATTTTAGACGGTGTAAAATAAAGAAAATTTTTCATAGCAACTAAAATCAAAATTTTAAAGATACCAATAACACATTTAAATATTTATTTAATATGTAAATAATTTTGTTAATTTATTTTTTAATACTAATAATATTACGTTTAAATAAAATATAAGGAGTAATAAATTTAAAAGGAAAAAACACGCTTAAAATGTTGTGACTTTTTTTTCAATTATGAAATGATTTGTGTATATGTCTATAATTACCAAGACTGCATGGATGACAACAAAATTTCTTTATTTTATACATTTTATATACTATTTAAGATACTTAATATACTAGTTATCCATGTTTAAAAATGAAGGCAACAAGAATTATAAAACACAATAATAATTACAATGCATCATATAACATGGTGGGTTAGGATAAAAGTAAATATTAAATTATTAGAGTGAGATCAAATAATAGCAAAATAATAATAACAATACTAAACTGATGACACACATTAGAAAACCATATCAAATTGATTATGTGACTCCCAGTAAATACAAAAAAAAATAAAGTATATGTATTACTTTTCCAAAATCATACAAAGAAAAAAAATCAATACTCTCATAACCTAAAATGACATTTACAAATTTTTAATAAGAAAGCTTGAGATAATAGTTTAAAATAAAATAAAAATAATATTATACTAATTAAAGCTTTATTAAAAAAAGAGAGAGAAATTTAAGTTTTTATAACCTAAAATCTCTTCTTACTTACCAAATCTAGGATGTTTAAGGCAAAAAAAACATAAACAACCCAAATAGACTAGTAAGGAACACAAGTAAAAGATATATATAACAAGACTATCGCAATCCACTCTCAAATACAACAAAATATAAATACATATCAAGAGTCAATCTAATCATGTGGGGTTGTGGTAACTTCTTATCATATATAAATTTTAGTACTAAGATAAAAGATCATAAATATCCTTCTATGTAAATTCTCTTCCATCCCTAAGAAAATATAAATAAATGAATAAAGTATATACATAATGCATATAATACAAAAATACATTACCTGTTGAATATCTCAAAGATGATATATCACTTGAATATTCATACTACTAAGTGATTGTTTGAATTTCTTAAATTACTAAACATGACTTAAATTTTTATGTATTTGTATGGTTATATATATATATATATATATA
>Ga0123340_1006467_pt1 | contig 11190 bp, 4 predicted proteins | sample SirMexnodulemix_FD_89961 | JGI IMG/M metagenome (GOLD analysis project Ga0123340, IMG submission 89961) | Root nodule microbial communities of legume samples collected from Mexico - Siratro Mexico nodule mix | ecosystem: Host-associated > Plants > Roots > Nodule | place: Mexico: Nepantla... | reverse complement strand
CTCCATCCCACCCCTCCCCCGCCCGCGCAGGAGCCCTTGGACGAAACCCTCTCCTCCGAACCGGAGTCCGCTCACCCGCTCCTCAAAGCCCTAACGGAGTGCGCCTCCCTGGCGGAAACCGAACCGGATCAGGCCGCGGAATCCCTAGCCCGGCTCAGAAAATCGGTATCGCAGCACGGAAACCCGACTCAGCGTGTGGGCTTCTACTTCTGTGAAGCCCTCTCCCGTAAAATATGGGCCGAGAAAGAAAAGACAGAGCCCAACAGCACAACCACAACCTCAACCACAACAACCTCGGAGGAGTTAACACTGTCTTACAAAGCCCTGAACGACGCTTGCCCTTACTCCAAGTTCGCACACTTAACCGCCAACCAAGCCATCTTAGAAGCCACCGAAGGCGCCGCCAACATCCACATCCTCGACTTCGGCATCGTGCAAGGGATTCAGTGGGCCGCGCTCTTGCAGGCTTTCGCCACTCGCGCTTCCGGAAAGCCCAATAAGATCAAAATATCCGGAATTCCCGCCATCGCGCTTGGAGCCTCGCCCGGCCCATCTCTCTCCGCCACCGGCAACCGCCTCTCCGAGTTCGCCAAACTCCTCGACCTGAACTTCGAGTTCACGCCTATTCTCACTCCCATTCACCACCTCGACCACACCAGCTTTTGCATTGAGCCCAACGAGGCACTCGCCGTGAACTTCATGCTCCAGCTGTATAACCTCCTCGACGAGCCTCCGACCGCCGTTGACACCGCCCTCCGGTTGGCCAAATCTCTCAACCCCAAAATCGTCACCCTCGGCGAGTACGAAGCCAGTCTGACACGTGTCGGCTTTCTCAACCGCTTCAAGAACGCGTTCAAGTACTTCTCTGCTGTGTTTGAGTCGCTGGACCCGAACCTGCCCGCGGACTCGCCGGAGCGGTTTCAGGTGGAGAGTCTTCTCCTGGGCCGCCGAATCGACGCGGTCATTGGGCCTGGGCCCGTGAGGGAGAGTATGGAGGACAGGGAGCAGTGGAGGGTTCTGATGGAGCGTGCGGGCTTTGAGTCTGTGAGTCTGAGTCATTATGCGGTTAGTCAGGCGAAGATACTTCTCTGGAATTACGGTTACAGTTCTCTGTTTTCGCTGCTGGAATCCACGCCGCCGGGCTTCTTGTCTCTCGCTTGGAAAGATGTTCCTCTCTTGACCCTCTCCTCATGGCGTTAATGCTTCTTCTTCTTCTTCCTCTGGGAACCCTTTCCACCTGGTCTTTTTTCTCTGGTGTGGAACACTAATTATTAATTATTTGTCTATATGCCATGGAGGATCAGGATCCGTTCTGCTGTGCTACCTTCTTCAGTTGCCTCCACTTCTGCACATTTCCAATCTCAATACGCAGGCGCTGCAAAAAAAATTCTGCCTTTTGGGAGGATTGCCACTTTTACCGTTTTGGTCCTCTGCTAGTTCCACACCCCATTACTTCTTTCGTTTTCAATTGAATTTTTTTTTTCATTTTAGTAGTTTTTTTTTTATCTGGCAATGGTGTTGTTAGCTTCAAGACTTGACTAGGCAAAACAGTGCAATGGAAATAGGAAGTTATGGGATGGAGAAAGCTTTCTTTCTCATTGCTTCTGGTCATTGTGACTCTGTAAATTGGATTTTGTTGTATGGATTTAAATTGGTCTGAATATCAAAGGATTTTTATCTTTACTTTGCCTCCCCCACTATACATTATTTCATTCAGAAGTTGCAAATCTGCTTATTTACCCTGTCTGTGCAAGATGGATTCAATTTCTTCCAGTGTAATCTGTTCCCAACTTTGTATTTCCTGGGAAAATTATTGTTGTCTGAGCGTAGTGGTTGTTGTTGTTGAGGAAAATGTCTGAATATTTAGTCGAAGAGAGATTCTTTTTAACTATTTGCGTGTATGAGTGATTGTTGAGGGAAAACCCAAGGAGGTGTTGCATGGAAATTGGTGCGTGATGACTGACGACATGACGCACTCTTTTTGCTCTGGCAGCCTATTATTCATGCACAGTCAACCGTGGAAAAATGTATTATTTTACTGTCCAACTTACTATTTTGTGGGGAGAAGCGTTAAGGGTTAGCTTGCTCGGGGAGGAAGCCGTCTGATCTGGATAAAGCTTGTTTTTTTTGTGTTTTTTACGAAAGTTTAGACAGCGTGGCTTTGTGGGTAGTGGTGGTGATGTTTCTCAAATGTATGGGCCATATGGGTGGCTTTGTTGTGTGTCTCTTTCGTGGTGCAATGAAGCTGCTTGTCTTCCTGGCACGGCAGAAACGGGGAAGATGAATCAGGCTCTTTATGAGTCCAGAGCGTGACAAGGGAGACTGCCACTGCTGTTTCTGGACTTGAGTGATTGCGACAAGTCAAGGTCATGACTTGTGAATAAGACGTTCTCTTATTGAACTTGATTTGGCAAAGGGTCCCATAAACGTAGACTGCACTTTGTGAGGCTTGGTATGCGTCCTATTCCCCACTTTATATGGTGCTTCATAACTCACCCAGTACCTTCCCTCATCTGGAACGCCATGTCCCACAAGCCAAAAAATGAAACCCAAGTGTTTCCGTAACTGAAAACTGCCATCCAACATGCTTCATTGTTTCTTTTTTATTATTATTTTATTTTCTTGCAGAGAGGAACACGTTGTTGATTCGTTCTGATAGTCATCTGCGAAAGTTTTGTTAATCAAAACCTAAGATTGGAATACTGGGGTGTAGTATAATAGAAAGGCCGTACGTTGGGATTAATTGAATTCTGAGAGTTTTAGGTTTGAGTTGCTTTATGGCCACGTTCTTTCTGGTTTCCATCACACAAATATATCACTGGCAACAGAATGGAGGAAAATAAGCAGTGGTTGTTCAGTCAGATGAAAAAGGAAAATAGCTCTTCTAAAAGTAAACTTTTTTGAAGTTTGCTTGTATTCAAAGCTATGTAAAATAAATATATAGTGAATTCAATCTACTGTAAGTGATCCAAAGATAGAAACGCGTTCATTGATGCACTTTAATGCCTGTTCTGAGCTTTAATGACTTCTTTTGAAGTTTTAGGAAGGCACCAAAACTTAGAAAGTGGTTTTCACTTTGCAGTTCTGTTTCTAGACTTCAAGGTCTGGTTTCATATTAATCGAAGTTGTTATTTTTTGTAGACACTTGATATGAGATGTGTGCAAGATCTAAAACCAATCGCATGCAATTGAATTATGAAATAGCCAAGTCTTTAAATTTTGAGGGCTGTTGCTTTTGGCTTATCTAATCAACATAGTTTGCAACTGCTACATATACCACTATCAGTTTGCTTCATCAAAATATCCATATTTTCATTACCTCTTTTGTCAAGCTTATGACCTGCACATGAGCTAAACTGCACATAGCTTTCAGGTTTGAGAAAACGATGCCAATTGATGCATTTGGTGGCATAGTAAAATCTCTATTTCTGTGATTTGCTGATACAATGAACATAGGGTTCTTGAAGGAGGTGGTGGACAACCTGATCTGATCACATTTTTTTTCCTTTAGTGTTAAATGCCATAACAGCTCCTGGTCCCATAAAGTTGTGGCCCATTGACTTCCTCATTGGAGGGAATCTCTAAACAACTTGTGTCAAAGAGGAAATTGTATTTAAGTAGTTTTATTGGATCAATTTCTTTGTGATGCAACCAGTTGCTATCTTTATGACAGTTATCCCTGATTGGTTGAAGTGTTTGCAGTTCTCTCTGTTACTGTTGGCCTCTAACTAATATTATATGTGTGTATGTGTTTGATTAATTTCGTGCTATGTTGTTCGTGTGATAATAATAATTCAGATTATGACACTCGATAAGAACCCTTGTGATTATCTCGATTTTCATGATTCTGTCACCATACACTCAAATGCTTAAACTGCTTTGAAGATTGGTGCTGAGTATACGAAAGTTTTGCTGACTTCTTGGAGAGCCGAAGTGACAGTGGCCATCGTTTTCTCCAAACGGTCATCTTGTTAACACATACTGTCTTAAGCTTTTCTTGTTGTCTAGTGTGAAGAATGGAGCTATCATTGTCCATATGATCGATCACTTCCTCTCAAGGTTTGACAAATACTGGGAGATATAATTGCAATTCACTATAGTTAATATATTTATCTGATATTCCAACAATTCAAATATATATTATAACAAAAAATACTTGAAGACTAATTGTCTGTTTTTTATCTTATGATTATTTTAGTATTTAAGAAGACTAAAATTCTATGAATACATACTGATTTATAAGCTCACACACTTAATATTTTCTATAGTGTTTTTGTGGAAATAAATATTCTATGGTTTTCATCAAAAGTTCAGTGACCAGTGACAATATATACGTTGAATCAGTTCAACTTCAGATAAACTTACTATTTACGCATCAGAAAAACAACGCTCTTTACCACTAATCTTCAATTTTTTTTCTGACCAATTTCTGTGGTGTCTATCAAAATAAATTATTAGGAATGAAGTCTAGGTTAGGAAGTTTCTAAGAAACTCAGGTTTCCGTTTCATCCCATTATGTTATTGTTCCTTATTACATATTCCACTTTGTTTTATCACGTAGTATATGCATTTTTTATTCCAATCATTATAAAGTTTTACCTGATAATAAAATATTAAAAGGAGAATGCTTAATAAATATGTTGCAAGCACGTTTTTTTTTTTTTCAAATTTAGTATTTCGTTCTATTAAACCAAAACGAAAGAAATGATAATGTATAGTTTGTAGTTTTTAAGAATATGAAACTGTAGGATTGGTAGTTCAATTACTCTAGTAATTTTATTAACTTGTTTGAATCTGCTGCACTCTATAATTAACATGATAAATCATTTCTAACGCAGAGATGTTTTTAGGAGACTATTTTATTTTAAATGAGTTCTACCACATTACATCATTTTTAAGAGTTTCTTAATAATTTTGTTCTAATATAAAATAAACAGAAACGAGACAGAACAAAAGATAAAAAAGGATAAACCTACGATTCATCAGTACGTATTGTTTATTTATATAAATGTCTCATTACAGATGCATTGTATCGTATTAAAGAAATGTTGCAGAGAACTAAAAACAGATATTTATATAGAGACAATAAGGTGACAGATTACAGACATTTGGCCTCGATCTCCTCCAGTGTAAGGCCCTTTGTTTCTGGTACAACAAGGTATATGAACGCAAGAGATGCCACGGCTATTACACAAAAGATGTAAAACAAGATTCCTGCTCCCAGTAATTCCTGTGATGAAAGCAAAAACAAAGTGTCAGACACGAAAGTTGATGTTTCGTTACACAGCCTAATTAACCAAACAGACACAGAGGAAAAGAAAGAGAAAATTCACAACACATTTGAATCAACAAACAAGACCAATGTGATATCAGATTTTTGTGAAATATGGCAATCATATGATTGATTGATGATGATGATAAAGATGATGACACATTATGGTCTCCTGTTGAAGTTATTCATCACCTTCAGTGGGGAAAAGGCAAATGTCACCAGGGCATTTGCACCAAAATTGACGAGTACAGCTATACCAAGTCCTCGACCTCTTAGGCGTAAGGGGAAAACCTCTGCTATCATGAGCCAACCAATTGGACCAAAGGAAATCTGAAAAAAGGCAATGGAGAACCATTAAAATCAAAATGCACTGTATAAGCATTATGAGAAAAAAATGGCCCTATACTCTCAGCTAGACTCCATATATATGATCTAAAGAAGGATATAAAAAAGAAGCATATTCACCTGGTAACAGCCTACGTACAACAGCAGACCAACTACAGCTACAACTGGTGAGTTATCCAAGAAAACGTAATACGAGCCAAGAAGGAACAAAGAGATCACCTGTGATAATTAGCACCAATTAGTAGAATGGCATAAGCCTCTCATTTTGAGATAGAACTGGGGAAGTGTTCTTTTATCAGGAAATTACAGCCAAAACCATCTTACAAAATCAAAGAAACAAGAAGGAACTTACTATTCCCGAAACTCCTCCTAGAAGTAAAGGCCTCCTTCCAAGTTTATCAACAACTACGACTGCGACTCCAGTCATAATCAACTAGAACATAAACAAATGGTCATACATTTGGCAAAATGAAAAAGAATATCAATTTGAAACTTAGACTCACACTTAGATTTTTAACACTAAGAACCTGACCAACTAAGATTTACCTTAAAAGCCCCAAGGAGAATAGAGACTCGGGTTGCATCGGATGCTCCGGAAAATCCTGCACTCTATAAAATGGATTGGAGTATAATGTTATTTTACTTTGCTGGTACAAAATAATAGATCATATCAATTTACAATAATTTTCCTTGACTAAAATTAATATTGTACCTGAAAGATTGATGCAGCATAGTAGAGCACACTGGGTTGCCCTGTGATCTGTCATAATTTGCAGACCGTAGTGTGAATATACTAAAATGAAGGCATCTGGAAGGATTTTTACTATTTTATTTGAGTGATGATTGCAATACCTGCTGAAACAAGACCAATCCTGCACCAATCCAAAGGGCTTTCAAGCATTTTCCTTGGAATATTTCTCCGAAGGTAACTTCTTTTTCTTCACCTAGATAAGAAAGTTCTGCAAGAATTTCATCAACTTGCTGATGAGCTGAATCACCACTAGCCTGACCTCGAAGCTGGCACAAACTACGAATTGCTATCTCTTTTGAATCCTGAACATCCCCTTTTCCCTGTATAGCACGCAAAAGTAACCATCTAGGAGAAGCTGGGAGCCACCACATTCCAAGTCCCATGATTATTGCTATAGGACTACTAACTCCATACATATACCGCCACCCGGCTACAGTATCTACAAACAAGCTACCAATTCCATATCCTGCCTGCACAAGTTATATGTAATCACTTTTTGTAATACCAGGATATTCAGAACTGAGAGTAATTTGATAGAATATTATTTCTGATGAGGTTAGAAAACAGTAGAAGGAAATATTCAAGAAGTTTAGGAGTTCAAGAACCGAGGAACTTACAACCATCCCAAGTACTATAAAAAACTCTTTTAGAGATATTAGTTGTCCACGTATTGGTGTTGGAGATGTCTCTGCAATGTACATTGGAGCAGCATGCATTGCCTAAAATAGAGAAAATTAGAATCATGTATCTTGCTTAAGAGTTAATAAGTTATAGACAAAATGGACAACACACTATTTAAGTCTTATCTCTGCACAGATTATTTACCTAACAATTCCTTCTACATGCAGAATAACCCCATTTTTCCTTTTCATTGATAACAGAATCACCCTGCCCCCTATAAAAACAGTTAAAAAGATATGCACATACCATACAGTCCTTAAAATGCAAGTGCTTACATCAAATCTCAGTGAATTAATTTTCGTTGTTTACATATTGTTGATAAGTAAAAGTTGAATGTGTATAATGCACGAGCATATGTACATGCCTAAATTAGAAAAGTTTCTCATCCCCTATTATTATAAATATGTACTCATGTAACCCTTTTACCACAAGCTGAATTAATAGTGATTTCTATTATAAGCTTTGTACTTATTTTCTCTAAAAACTTTATTTTAAAAACCAAGGCGGGTTCTTGGCTATTCTCATCATAGTGGGGTTATTAACCTTACCACGATTGGTGACTCAAACAACATCCCAGTAAGTTTGGTATCAGAGCAAGTTTATCTTGGCTATTCTCAATATAGTGGGGTTATTAACCTTGCCAAGATTGGTGACGAGCAAGGTTATCAGGAGATGGACGAAAATACCAAGCTTTTTTTTCCTTTAAACTCTCTTAGAGAGTAAGAGGGTTAGTTAACATCTTTGACCTAACCAACCAAGGTGGGTTATTTTTGGTTAATATCCTTGGTTTAGCCAACTAAGATAGGTTTCTTGGATAATGGTGTTAGATTTAAATTACAAAAATTGAAATATAGGTTACAATCTCCAAATGTGATTTTGCTACCAGAAACAATAGATTTCTCTTCCCAATTGTCATATAAAATATCATTATTGTTTAAGATATTAGCATGTCCAAAATTATCTCTTAGAAGTAGTTTCCATCATGTTTTTTCCAATTTTATCGGAATTAGTCTAATATTAGTTTGAGTGAAAAAAAAAAAGAGTCTATTAGTGATCTGATTGATATAATGAGGTTAGTGCTTTGTCTTTTGTAACACATTATTACACCCATATATTCTTATTATGTTCTAGTATTCAAAGTTTGTTTTCACTTTTCTTCATTAGTGACATAGGGGCCAAACATGTATAATATGAAAGGATTTTTCAAATTTCTTTCTTTTCCTCTTGCTTTGAACTTTTTTCCCTTCAGTTTGTGTAGGTAAGTTTTGTCAGAATAGAAAAATTATTCCATATAAACAAAATATTCCGTTAACTAAAGAGGGCTATGAGAGCATGCCCACAAGCTAAGATGTAATATTTGGGAGAAAAAGAGTATACCAGTCCAATTCCAACGCCAAATATAAGTCTCCCAAGCACCAAAACAGGAAAATTAGGAGCGAATGCTGTTACAAGTGCTCCAACAAAATATAGTAATGCAGCTACAATGAGCTCCCTTCTTCTGCCTAAAAATCAAAATTGTCAAACCAGGAAGGATATAGCAAACATGATAACTAACAAAGGGAGAAATTACCTAAGAAGTCAGCAACATTGAAGGCCAACATAGAGCCAATTAAGGCGCCATATAATGATCCACTAGTCTGCAAAAGATAGCAAGTGTCATTGCCCCAGCTTATTTTCAAGATCAATATATAATTACAGAAGTGAACAGATGTGTCAAATCATAAGCATGACAATAAGAAGAAGTAGCCATGACCAATGAAAAAAAGAACAATAATTAACTAAACTTACAAGAAGACCAATTTCAACGGAGGACAACTGGTACCAGGATACTCCACTTAGTGTCGGTGACTGCAAGGTATAGAATCAAAATCAAAGAAAATTTACAACTAGTGACAATACACTACAGCAGTAAAACAAGCAATCACGAAATTTTAATACTCCCCAACATGAATATTATAAAAATGTTGAGCCAGTACCTAAATTAAAAAAGAAGGGTATACCTCAATGGAAATGGTTGCAGAAGATGTGGCGCCAATATCATAGCCAAAAAGTAGGCCACCAAAAGCTGGGAAGAGAAACCTGAGATTTTTAAAACGCACTTTAGGTGAGACTACAAGCATAGATCTCTTTAATTTCTTCTTCTATTCCACTTGGAGGAAAAAGTATCACACAATCAGTGGGAAATAATGCCATTTTCTTACCAAAAATTGTCAAATTGCTCCATCAATCTCGAGCAGAAAAAATATAGAGAAATCCAAAAGGACAAAGTTCTTACAAGATATATTAAAATAAGTCATTTTTATAGCATGTGATGCAGGCGAATTTCATTATTTTGATAAGACAAGAAGTTAACTAAAAGCTCAAGGTGGAATGTGGTGTGTAGAGATCAAATGATTTCTAAAAGCAAAACTATCGACAAAGTATATATTATCTGATCTATTCAAAATCCCAAATAGGGAGTTCAAGGAATCTTGGATTCCATGGGAATCAAATTTCTTCAAAATGAAGGAAACTAATTTTCCTACACCATCCTTAATGTCACGATAATACTCACGGGAGAATTGCAGCAGTGACAGAATAGCTCTCGGACTCATGAACCCCAATAAGCAAAGGCTCCCTCGCGCTCCCAATATCACCAGCCGAACTTCCTTCCTAGTGAAAATCAAAGCATTTTAAGTGTTATGAAAAGGAAAATAAACACCAAAAGCTAGAAAGGAGTTACTTTAATTTCCATCAAAACAACACACAGATTAAAAAAAAAGAGTGATGATTTCAATTCTATTGTTTGTATTCCGCTCTCTCAACAAAATATTTCGCCAAAAAAGAACCACGAAAAAACAGCAGTAAAACTGCTTCATAACGCACACACAGTATTCAAAGACTGGGAAAATCGTATAGGGTATAAACTAATCGAAATTAAAGCTGCAATTCGGTGTATGTCAACTCAAGACCATGAATGCCAAAACCCCCAAATGAAGCTAAGTTCTTTTCTTTGAACTCAAAATTCTTTGACTTAATTTTGAGTTGAACAAGTACATATTTTTTTGACACCCATTGAAACCGGGATTGTTTCGCAACCAACTTCCCTTCACAATTTCAACAGTTCCCTTCCCTCCCAAAATATTTTTTTCTCAGAGACCAAACGAAGTTTACATCCACATACTGCAATCTATATATGAACATAATTCAAATTCATGGTAGATAATGAATTGCCCAAAGAAGAAGAAAATGAAGAAAAACGAAAAGGGGATAACGAAAAAACCTTTGCAAAAGTAGGTTGCTCGGGATCAGATGCCATTGATTTGGAGCTCACAGTCGTCGTTGAAGAAGAAAAGTAGGTAGAAGAATTGATTATAAATATGAACAAAGAAACATGTTTCTGGTGGTTAAGACACTTTAATAGATTATGATAAAACCTTAACATAACCGCCAGTCCACGTGGGGCAAAAAGACATCAATTTTATATATTACATTTATGTAAACACACACCAAAATAGTTCATTTATCTTATGATTAAGTTTGTAAGAAGAAAATCACTTTAAATCACATTACATGAAACTCTGAAAAAAGTCTGTAATTTTTTTTCACTGATGCTAAACACAATGATGATATTTATCTCGTTGTCACAGTTACTCACTGTCTGCAAAACCATTTCCACTACAAATTGTTTTATTTCGTTATTTGTGCGCGGTTAGGAAGGTGGCTACGTTCATCCTTTGATCTAGAAACCTAACGAACTCTCTGGTTCATTTAATGTTCGTAATTCAGAACGTGATTCCCGGTGAGCATTTCCATGGTTGATACTGTATGTATCACTGCACAATCGTATGATCAGAAAAATGGATCATCAATGTTTATGTAGATGAAATTCACAAGATGTTTTTTTTACTTCTATGAAAAAAACTTATTAATATCATTTGCTTATATTTAAATTGACAATATCATTTGGTTATATTTAAATTGACAATTTATTTGATGTCATAAATATTCATCACCGCCATCTAATCTAATTCTTTTGTATATTTTTAAAATTTATTTTTTTAATTTTTTAAATTAAGATAGTTAAAATTGAGGTTATGAATAAGATTAGGATGAGTTTATAAAATCGTTATTTATTAAATCATAATACAGAGTATAGATT
>Ga0123340_1006464_pt1 | contig 11191 bp, 11 predicted proteins | sample SirMexnodulemix_FD_89961 | JGI IMG/M metagenome (GOLD analysis project Ga0123340, IMG submission 89961) | Root nodule microbial communities of legume samples collected from Mexico - Siratro Mexico nodule mix | ecosystem: Host-associated > Plants > Roots > Nodule | place: Mexico: Nepantla... | reverse complement strand
CAATAAATCTCGTTAAATAAAAAACATGACCCAACATTTTCTGATTTGTAATAACAAATATAGAATAATACTAATTTTAGAAAGCTACATATTATTTATGATTTTCTCTTGGTTACAATAGAGGCCCACGCGCGTTAATCGGAGGTGAATACAAATCTTGGATTTGTGAATAATATCTTCTCCCTCTGTGTATCTGCTTACTCACTTCGCTGACCGTTTTAACAGAACACGCAAACAACACATTCATTTCATCTCTGTCTTCAACACAAAACGTGAATTTGTAAATTCCATTTCTCTCCTCGAAGCTTTTTATTGATTTTTCCACGTTTCGGTTGTTTCATTGACGATTCCGATTCCGATTCCACTTCTCTTTGTTTTGTTTACTTTTTAAATATTTTTTCTGTTGAATTGAATGAATGTGAGAAAATGGAAATACTGATTCTAGCATGCACGCTCTGAACTGAGCATTATTTAGTGATAGTATAATATGTTTGGCGAAATCGCTATTGAGTTGTGTTTGGACGTGATTTTGAGTTGTGTTGAATGTTGTGGAGCTTTCTAATTCTGTTTGGACTGTTTTGTTTCAGTTTTATCTGAGGAATTGGTTGTAGAATGCGTTGAAGAGAAGTGGTTCCGTGAGAGTGTTTTGTTTCGGGAGAGAATATGGATGTAGCTTTTAGGTTACCGCAGTCAAATGTGGTGTTAGATGGTTTGGATTCTTGCACTGTGTTTGGAGGGAGAGGTTTTGGTTGCGCTTTTCTCGGGAACTTGAGGACTATTTCGAAGGCTCGGTTTAGTGGGATGAACAAGATAGGTAGTTGGAGTGGTTCGAGAGTAGAGTGTTTGGGAGAGTTGAGAGTTGAGAGTGGGAAGAGGAGTTTGTGTTGGAAGAGAAATAAACCTTTTAGGGGGAATAGGAAAGTTTGGACAAAGTGTCAGGGTAACGACCCTTTAGCATATGTCAATGGCAATGGACGGAATGTTGATAGGGTGGAGAGTGCGGATGAGGACTACGGTGGCAGTGGTGAATCGAGTGAATCTTTGGGAGAAGAAGGGCAAGGAGGGGGGAAAGAAGATGGGGGTGAAGTAGTGGAGGAGCAAAATATGGATGAATTGAAAGAACTGCTGCAAAAGGCCAAGAAAGAATTAGAAGCTTCTCGAGAAAGCAGCGTTGCATTTGAGGAGAAGGTTAAGAAGATATCTGAGACTGCCATTTTTTTGCAAGATGAAGCAGCAAGTGCTTGGAACAATGTTACTTCTACCCTTGATGTCATCCAGAATATTGTGAGTGAAGAATTTGTTGCCAAAGAAGCTGTTCAGAAAGCTACTATGGCTCTTTCTCTGGCTGAGGCAAGGCTTCAAGTAGCCATAGAGTCTTTCGAGGTTACAAAAGAAGCTAACGATGCCTCACAAGGTTCTAACAATAGTAGTGATGATAAAGATATAATGCAAATAGAGAAGGAGCTTTTGGATGCTCGGGAAGACATCAAGGAAGGCCAGACAACTTTATCGAATTGCGAGAATGAGCTGAGAGGCTTGCAGGGTAGAAAGGAGGAGTTGCAGAATGAAGTGAACAAATTGCATGAAGTTGCAGAACAGGCGCAGCTGAAAGCAGCAGAAGCAGAGGAAGATGTTGCAAACATTATGCTTTTAGCGGAGAAAGCAGTTGCTGCCGAAATTGCTGCTGCACAACACGTGAATGATGCAGAGATTGCATTACAGAAAGCAGAAAAATCTGCCTCTAGTTTTAATGCTGATACGAAAGACACTCTACAAGTACAAGAGGTTGTAGGTATTCCCGAGGACGAGGAAGTGGTTCAAGGTTTTTCTGGTGATGATGTCGTTAAAAGAGAGGCTGATATCTTAAATGATGATGAGCTTTTGGTAGCCATGCAATCACCCGAAACACAATCTGATAACAATAGGCAAAGTTTGGAAGACATGTCACAGTCTGATTATCTGAGTGATCATGAGAATGGACAATTAAGCTTAGACTCTTCCAAAGAAGCTGAAGATGAAACAGAGAAGTCAAAGAATGTAGTTCAAACAAAAAAGCAGGAAACACAAAAGGATTTGACTAGAGATAATTCATCATTTGCTCCCAAGACATTATTGAAGAAATCTTCCCGATTTTTTCCCGCATCATTCTTCTCTTTTACTGCCGATGAGGCTGATAACACACCTGCATCGGTTTTCCATGGTATTATGGAGTCTGCACAGAAGCAACTACCCAAGCTAATTGTTGGGTTATTGTTAATTGGAGCAGGGTATGCATGACCTCTGTTTATCCTGATCCTGTTTTTGCTGTTAATTTTATTTCAACCATTTTGGAAACAATCTTGAACTATATAGTTCATATGACTGACTGACACAAATATTTGTGGTATAGGAGTAAAACATGTGAAAAATTAGGATGACCATTTTTAGCTTTTGTGTGACATGATCGAAAAATATCTAGTCTAAAATATTCATTGGTTTGTTTAGAAACTGTTTGCGTTAAATTCCTGCTGTGGAAGTTTATACTTTTCTACGCGACATGTTAATTCAGATCAATATGAGGTTTTACTATGTTTTTTTCAAGATGAGGTGGAATTTTTTTTCAGGCTTGTACTCTATACCAATAGAACAGATAGGGGTGCTCAGCTGCTTCAGCAGCCAGAAGTCATTGTAACCACTGTTGAAGAAGTTTCTTCAACTGCAAAGCCTCTGGTTAGACGGCTTCAGGATCTTCCCAGGAGAATTAAGAAAATTATTGCATCATTACCTGATCAAGAGGTTTGTTTTCCTTCTTCATATTCTTTATTATTAAGTTTTGTCTAACTCTGCATGGTATTTATTGCAGGTGGATGAGGAGGAAGCCTCCCTCTTTGACATGCTCTGGTTACTCCTTGCAAGTGTTGTATTTGTACCAATATTTCAAAAGATTCCTGGAGGTAACTAGGTTGCCTTATTTTCTTAATGTTGGATTGAAAGAATAAAGAAGTTATTTATCTGACTGTTCTACTTAAGCTTGAATTCCATCAGGCACCAAACTTTATATATATTGCTTAAATGAAAATTTTGATGTATAGTTTATACCTGCTTCCTTTATATAGCTAACATTTCTTTTCCCGTGTGACCATTTGTTAGTTTGATTATGATAATTGATGAGATTTTGTTTGTTGAATTATGATAATAAATGAAGTTGCAATGCTTGAAGAAAATTTGGTTGCTTGAATTGAATAAAAAGAGTGCTGGTCTTGTCATAGGCTTCCAAATTATCTGAATTAATTCTGAGATAGGGAATTATTTTTAAGTCATAACTTGATAAAATTGATTGTCTAACAATCATCTCTATCTGCAACAATATTTAGGCAGTCCTGTTCTTGGCTACTTGGCTGCTGGTATCTTAATTGGGCCATATGGTCTCTCCATCATTCGTCATGTACATGGGACAAAAGCAATAGCCGAGTTTGGAGTTGTTTTCCTGTTGTTCAATATTGGCCTGGAGGTGGAGTTTACTATAAGATCTTGTTTTGCCTTAGCTTGGATCATCTCTGTAATAAAAGATAAACTGAAGATCTGAACTCTATTTTTATAGCTTTCTGTTGAAAGGCTTAGTTCAATGAAGAAGTATGTCTTTGGATTAGGCTCTGCTCAGGTGATGGGAAAACTTCACCTTCCATCCTTATTATTGTTGTTTACCTTAGGCTACACAAGCTAACAATTCTTAGCATGTATGGAAAAATGTAGGTTTTGGTGACTGCTGTAGTTGTTGGCTTGGTAGCTCATTATATTTGTGGTCAAGCTGGCCCTGCTGCTATTGTCATTGGGAATGGTCTAGCATTATCATCAACTGCAGTTGTTTTGCAAGTAAATAACTTTAGATCTGGCTTTTAATTTTTACTCTGGGCAAAACGTTAACATGCTACTACTTCAACTTTTAATGCTAATTCAAATAAGGTGATATCTACCTTTCTGAAGATATTAACTGTGACTGGATTTTCATTTGTAGTTTGCACGTGTTAAGAATGTCATTACTTAATAAGCTTGACAGCTACAGCTTTGACAGATGTATCACTTTAAAAGATTTTGATACACTGTTCTTTCTTGCTGTATAGTCTGCCAAGTCTTTCATGTAGCAATAATTCAAATGAACTTGTTTTGTAGGTGTTACAGGAGAGAGGTGAGAGCACATCGCGGCATGGAAGGGCTACGTTCTCTGTTTTGCTTTTTCAGGTTACCTTACAATCTTAACCATCTATCTAGAAACTGCAAGATTTTCTCGTAAAATAAAATAATCAACTTGTCATACTTGTAATATGTACTTGGATAAACTTCGTCCTATGAGTTGCATTTGCTTCAATTTTTCTATACTATCGTTTTTACCTTCAGGAATCTGGATAACCTGAACTTCATGTGCTGTAGTGACAAAAATATGCCATGTCAGTCAAGTATTCTACACGGATAGAAAACTTAATACAACATAGAGAGATAGTAGAGAGAAAAGGGAGACAAGGTTTCTCTTAAAATATTTAAATCATTCAGATATATTAATAGAAGTGTGGGCAGATTGGATTAGATTAGTTTGGTGGAGTAAAGTTGTTCAATCATATTCCATTGTTTTCATTTCAGCATCCAATCAATTTGGCTTTAAATTTAAATCCAATCCAGTTCAATCAAATTGACAGGGATTTGAATTGGATTAATTTTTAGAATTTTGTATTATTCATTTTATTAAAAAAGTAATAAACAAACCTTGAAATACACAATAGCTATAATATAACCTAATTCAATGTATAGAACATCTGATTCAAAATGTCCATTGTTATTAGCCAAGATAAATAAATAATAGATTTCATTTCAGATTCAGTCTTTTTTTTTTTTTTTCATAAAAGTGACATACTTACACTAGGGTGTAAGCATGTTAGAAATAGATATAATACTTATAAAAATGATGTGCAATGTGTACAGTCACTCTAGAGGAAGCACTCAAACCTCATGAGGTTATAATTACAAAATTCGACAGTTCGGTAAACCTATTCTGCTCCTAGAAAAATATTACGTAGAAAATTAGGTATCTCATCCAACCAAGCAAAATTAAGTCTTTTGTCTAAACTAATATTAGCTAATTTACCAACACCAGCGTTCCCCTCTCTATAAATTTGGGAAACAGAGACTGTCACAGAAAGGCACATGAGTAGACACACTTCAACCATCTGTTCTGAGCATCCAAGGCATAATGTTATGATGATTGAAGGCTTGAATCATTAAAGAAGAATCACATTCAATTCAGAGTTTAGACCAACCAACTTGAAAATTAAGTTCTATGGCCAAGATAACAACCATGGTGTCAGCATAAATGGTGCACTCAATACAGGAAAGACACCAAAACAACCAATCAGGTCTCCGCTAGAGTTTTGAAATACACCACCGCTTGCAGACAAACCAGGTGAACCACGAGCTGTGCCATCAGTGTTACATTTTATGAAGCCATCCACCGAAGTAACACATGTAAGAGGGACGATACGAGGTACTCTATGCGGATGGTTTAGAACGAAAAGTCTTTTAAGAATACAAAACTCTATAGAATTAGATGCATATCTTTGTTACACGTTACCCATAGTAGAAACTGCAGAAGCAATGGACTTAAAGACTTGCTGAAATGGAAGATCCAAATCTTCAAAACGGAGTTATCACGCATATCCCTTATAACCCAAACAACATGGATAACAACTAAAGAAGCCATATCTTTGAGCCGATGGTTACATTTGACCTGAAGGGACTCAATAATGGATTTTGAAGAGTTGAGAACATTGTGATAACCAAATGAAAACTGCACTCAGATCCAATTTTTTGTGTAAGCCTAACACTGGAAAAAAGGATGTTTTGTAGTTTCCTCAACTGAATTACACATGCTACAACGCAATACCATCACACAATCCCTCCTATGTAGGTGGTCATCTGTTGGCGTGCAATCATGCATAAAGCTCCATGTGATAAAAGATTTGGCTGCGGACAAGTAGGGGTTCCATATTAATTTACACCATGCAACCCGCTGGGATGGTTTACAAATGTAGTTCAGGGCTGCTTTGAAAAGATAGTAAATCATCCTTAGTAACTTTCTAGATAGGTTGGTCAGTTCTATTAGTGATGACACAATTGGTAAGCTGTGACTGAAGCGTGACAAGATGTTGGTATACCACCTCAGGGATGTGTCAACTATCATTGATAAATACCTCGTTAACCTTTGAAACAAGCTGCAACTGGTCAGAAGGAAGAAGCGAGAGCTTTGTGGTAATAGAGACATCAAAACACCATTTGTCTGTCCATAGGTTGATGTGCGATCCATTACCCAAGACCTCTATCTTAAACTATCAATTATGGTATATCTGTTATGTTTGCTAGATGAACACAAGGAAGAAGACTTCTATGTTTTTAGGGTGAATTTCCTCAAGAATCACGCTCTCATCATATTGGTCCGTTGGAAATCTGAAAAAACAAAATCCCACATAAGTTAAAGCATTGTTTCCCGATTAAGATCAACTATAGAAACTAAGCCAAGTCTTCCATTAGCAACCGAGCAACAAACCTTATACCATACAACCATATTGATCTTACACAAACTTTTCCTATACAAAAAAAATTTCTTATATAGTTGCCAACATTTTTCAAGAGAGAGGATGACCATTAGTATTTATGAAAACTACATAGAACCATCCCTATAATGACTGACTTGATTAATTACACCGGTCTCATAATTTAACAACTTTCCCTTAGATTAAGTCTATTGAAATAAATCACTTTCATTTTAAACTTCCATAGTGCTAAAGATACGATTTAATTACATTAAATAGGGAAAATATGATATGATTTGATTGCATCAAATAGAGAAATATTTTAGCAAATATTTCACATTATTAATTATTGATTTTTGTCATTATTACTTATCTCTTCTTCATTATAAATAAGAATACTTGTGTGTACATAACATAATTACTAATAATCCTTTCAGTATAGTATCAAAGTTGTTACACCATTACTTATTTTCGTAAACCCATTGGTCCCAAATTTGTTATTTTGACGTTCTCTGTTGGATTAACAATATCTACTGCAACATTTTTCTTTCCAAGCCCCCATGCTCTCCACCATCAGCCGTGCTCTTCGAACGTTGTTTTCTCTTTAGTAGCTGTAGTGCCCTTTCATTTTGTTGTTTGACATCCACTGCGTTCTCTGACGTCTAATGCAACCTTGTGATTGGAGTCATCCTTCTCTAGCAACCACTATGTGGACTAACTTATGGCCAACTGCTATCATGTGCCACCGACTCCACAACACGTCATCTTGACATACCTTTACTGAATCGATGTGTGAATCTTTGTCAGCTCTAGAAATCAATTGGTTGACATGTTCGCTAAGTCTCTCAAGGGTTCTCAGGTTGATGACATTTGTAACAAGCTTGACTCGTGATACTTTGCTCCTACTTAAAGAGGAGCGTTAAAGATATAATTTGATTACATTAAACAGGAAAATATGATATGATTTTTCTTAGAAAATGTGAGATTTACATCAAATCTAATATAATCAAATCGTATCTCTAACACCCCACTAAAGTTGGATCACATGATACATCATTCAAACCTGTTATAAATGTCGGAGAGGAGCACAAAATTCTTGGAGAGTGCTGCAGGAGTCGAAGAGCAAAGAATCCCGAAGGCACAATAGTTGTTAGAAAGAACAAAATGTTTTGAGGACATGGTGGCTATTGGAAAGCAAAAATGCTAAGACAACACGATGGCTATTAATAAAAGAAATGCTAAGACGACACAACAATTGTCAAAGACCAAAACTGGTCATTCCACAACAAGGCGATGCCAGTGGTGATGGTTAGCGGCCAAAAAAGGCTTAGTGGAAAAATGTTGAGAATGAGCAGTACCCGGTGATAAACAATACCTTGTAGAAAAAATTTGATGGGAACATTACCTGCTGGAGACCTTGACGGTAGCGTGACAAAAAAAAAAAACAAGAAAAAACAAGAAACGTGCAAGTTTTGAGAAAAAATCATCCTTCCTAATCATATAGTGAGACAAGCTTATTAAAAATGTCATTAACACAATACGGTTTGTAAGGTGAGAATTATCTCCGTTTATATCCTATAATTTAGACATATCTTTAATAGATGTCGGAATTTCAACACACCCTCTCAAGTCCAAACAATTTCAGCATGTTTGATAGCAGCATAATAGGCCCACTAAACCATACTAAGACAGACTCTAATATTGTCTTAAAAAGTGTTAGTGTTAGGTTTTAAGCCTTACACAAAACTTGTTTATAAGGTGAGGTTTGTTCTCTACCTATATACTATAATTTGACCATATATCTAGTCGAGTCAAGATTGTCAACAACTTGATTACGTCAAGCACGACAATATGTTAGCAAATACTTGTCATTATTAATTATTGATTTCTTTCTTATTAATGTATTTCTTCATCATTATAAATAAGAATACTTTTATGTACACACAAAATTACGAGTGATCCTTAAATACATATCAATGGAAAAATAAATTAATTTATTAATTTCATAAATATCTAGGGATACGGGTATGAATGGTATGATGATTTCGTAAATATGGGCATATTAGTTTGATTTGGATTGGCTTGAATTGTTTTTCAAAATTAATTCTGAAATCCTATCAAATTAATTTTTTTTCCATATTTGGTTTATTTGATTTTCAACTGTTTAGTTAAGTTTTTGTGCTTCATGTTAAAGTGAATTGGTTTGAATACTCCTATAATCTACCAAATACAGATAAAATACGTGCCTATTGTAATTTGAAATAAGTAATTCCTATCATTTCACAGATACTAAAGAGGCATTCTCCTAGTGAAGGAGGATGAAATTGTGAAATTAAAAACTCGCTGTCACGGGTTGAGGTAGTTTGCCGTGCATATGTTTGGCATTTGTTTAGTATATTGGTATTGATTCTCAACAAGGATTCTCCTTGTCTCAATCTTGTAATTGTTATGTCTATCTGATGTTTATGACATTGATTTTTTTCTGGTTGATCTTAACCAACTATAGTATTGCAATATTTTCACCAAAATTGACAGTGACTTTGTTTCTGTTCAGGATTTGGCTGTTGTTGTCTTGCTAATACTCATACCTCTAATTTCACCTAATTCTTCCAAAGGAGGGGTAATATTTTCTAATATTCTCTCTTAAACTGTCTTATCAGATAATAGGCAATGTTATAGTCATGAGATTTAGAGCATGGCTACTTAAATTTGCATAAATTCTTGTGTAGCAGGAGATAATTTATGTCAAGGTTGTTTTGATATGATCAATCCCCTCAACACTCAATATGGGAGTTCTTTATTGTTTTGAAGACATGCATGTAACTGGATTGTTTAATTTTTATAATTTTATGATGTATGCATTAAAAGGACCTAAGCACAGTTTGTTCTTTCTAATTAAAGGTAGTCCATGTTAAACGCTTGATTGGAAGCCAATGACTACTTTGCCTTACTTTTGTCATTGTAATCATGACTGTTGCTACTTGTATACTGCCGTTATTACCTATGTTGTCTTTTTTTGTGAAATATGAATCTTTGTCTTCAGGTTGGTTTTCAAGCCATTGCTGAAGCACTTGGTCTGGCCGCTGTTAAGGCAGTGGTTGCCATTGCAGCCATAATTGCAGGTGGACGATTGGTAAGTGATATTCAGAATTAAGATGTAGACCTGTCATTTCTATTTTTTAAAATATACTCATAACTTGTAGAACTGATGCTTAATTTTTCTGATTGATTGAATACTTGCATATTCTTGTTTGTTTATCTATTTTGTTTTTAATAATCTTAACGAGTATTTTCTTAAGACATGAAGGATAACAATAAACTACTAATTCTATTGTTCAGGGTAGATATACTGACATCTAAAGGATAATAGGGGTAGAGTTTTGGTACAAATTACTGACCATATACCACAGATTGTATATTTTACAAAAAACGTTGATTTATAATCTGGTGTTGTGCACATTCAGATATTCTACATAACATGGTGGATTGAAGTTTCTAATCATACAACTAATCAACGATGGAATGCATAAATTCCTTTGCGTATATATTGGTTGAGACAAGTTGTACACTGTAGTGGTTGTTCATTGAGGTCTTGGGTGAAGTCTCTTGGGCTACTGGGAGTAAATGGGGACGGAATTTAACATAGTTATTGTTAATTGTACCAAAATCCTATATATCATATAAAAGTTTTATTTCAGAGGACTGAGCTATGTTTGGGGTTGTTAGGAAGGCCTGTTGTGACATTTCTTTATTCGACTCTAACCTTTTCTATGTAATTTTTCTCACCTCTCTTTGCATAGCTCCTGCGACCCATATATAAGCAGATTGCTGAGAATCAAAATGCAGAAATATTTTCTGCCAATACACTCTTCGTTATTCTTGGGACTAGCCTTCTCACAGCCAGGGTAGGTGTTTTGTACCAATGTTTTTCAATTTCATTTTTTACCCTTTGTTTTGGTTTTGAGCCAGGCTGAGGCTTGGTAGTTTTCTTGAAGTTATTCTTCTTTCCAGTGAAGTGAATTTTTTTTTTGTTGTGCTAAATACCTTTTACCTTTGTTAATATGTTTTTTCTTTACTAAAAACAGGCTGGACTTTCAATGGCATTAGGGGCATTTTTGGCGGGTTTACTACTGGCAGAAACAGAGTTTTCCTTACAGGTTGAATCTGATATTGCCCCGTACCGTGGCCTTCTTCTGGGTCTCTTCTTTATGACGGTTTGTGCTTAATACTCCAATTTAAAAGATAGCTAATTGTTCTGTTTATTTATTCGTGCAACATTATCTATTTTATAATTTGTTAATCAGCTGTTAAATTGCTTATATTCAAATAATTCTTAGTGGGTTTTGTCTCTGATTTTTATACAGACTGATGTGATCTCGCATATTAGAGATTTTCTTAATGGGTTTTGGTTTGGTTGCCCCATTTTTGTATTTCTTTTTTATTTTAATTGTATTAAGAATGCTGCATATATGACTCTAGTAGAGGTTGTAGTGCTAACCTGGTTAGGAGATTGTAAACAATATAGTGATGCAATAACATTTTTTTTTTTTTTTTTTTTTTTAAAAAGAGTTGAATAATTTTTTTTTATTTTTTTTTTTTCAAGTATTGATTGTTGTCTCTTATAAACTTTTCCT
>Ga0123340_1006463_pt1 | contig 11192 bp, 6 predicted proteins | sample SirMexnodulemix_FD_89961 | JGI IMG/M metagenome (GOLD analysis project Ga0123340, IMG submission 89961) | Root nodule microbial communities of legume samples collected from Mexico - Siratro Mexico nodule mix | ecosystem: Host-associated > Plants > Roots > Nodule | place: Mexico: Nepantla... | reverse complement strand
TTATGGAAATTTATTAAATATATTTCTGCTATGTATTTATACACATGTGAGTCGCATCAACTACCAAATCTACCCAATTTAATAATTTTTTAATCCATCTGTTTTTATACTCTAAAACGAAAAATTCATTAATATACACACATAAAACAAATAGTTAAAATACAACAGTATATTTTATTCTATCTATCTTGTTACAAAGAAAGACTAAATTCATTATTAAAGATAAAGTTAAAGATTAAATGATTAGGATATTTTAACTGACAAATATCCCAAATCTTATGAGACCCTTCTAAATTTTACTATTTGTAACCCTAACTCTTCTTTCTTTTTCTTCTCTCCACAAATTTATTTTTTCCCAATCTCTCTGCTTCCGTCTTCATCCTTGCGTTTGCCATGGCCAGAGGTTCCTCTCAGTCTCAGTCCTCCACTTCAACGACCGCGCGACCAGGAATCGCGGCTCCCCGCGGTTCTGCTGCTGCCACCGCCGGCATGCGCCGTCGCCGTCTTGCCGGTGGAAACAGCACCAGCACCAGTGTCGGCGGCGGTGGAGGCGGCAACATGCTGAGGTTCTACACAGACGATGCTCCGGGGCTGAAGATTTCGCCGACGGTGGTTCTGGTGATGAGCCTCTGCTTCATCGGCTTCGTCACCGCGCTCCATGTCTTCGGCAAACTCTACCGCTCCAAAACTGGCGGCGGCGTCTGATCTCACGATCCTCTTTTGGATCTGTGGTTCTGATCCACGCTCTCTTTGGTTTATTTTTCTTTTCTTTCACTTTTGCAATTTTAGTATTTTGTTATTGTGAAGTCAAATCTCTTACTGTTCCCTTAAACATCGATCTATGTCAGTTTCTTTATTTAATCATGTATATCAATGAGTTTCATTGTTATCCACTTCAGTTTGCTTTCGGTTTTTTTTTTTTTTCATCTGAAAACGAATTGAGATATTTTCCTGCTGAAATTATTTCAGAACACATTTAAATTGAATCAATCTCGCGATTTTCAAGTTAAAACAGGTGGACTTGATGTTTTCTACTTCATTCTAGAATGTGTTTGCTGCTTGGTGGAAAATTTATGTTCTACAATTATCTTTCCCAATTTCTTCTCTTTGAAGAAGCTAGGTTTTTTGGTGAAAAAATTCCACAATTAGAAAGACATATGTTTGATGCTTGTCGTAGATTTAAACACGGTTAGAGTTCGTTTTCACCGATGATTGCTGGAAGACTCAATCTAACTGAACAATGCAAATTAATATATATATTTTTTAAATTTAGGTGAAATTCAATAATTTTTCAAATATTAAATATTGCAGTCTAGTTTAAAATAATTATTCAAAAAAACAAAAAATATTTAAAATTTAACTTTAATAAAATAGATATCTAAAGTTAATCTAATCTGAGATTTATCAAAATTACTCAGAGATATATAATTTAACTAAAATATATTTTTCTCTTCTTTTTTCTTGAGAAAAAAGAACTATTTTTTTTTTCAATAAGATTTGCGTATTTATTTTATCACGTATAAATCTTATATTATTTTCACGCTTATAAGGTTATCTATAAAAAATAAATAAAAAAATAACCCCTTTAAAGCTAACGTACAGCTGTCTTGTTTGTGGTTGCCGCCTTGTGCACTGTCAACACGATGGAGAGGCCATTGATGATTGAAAAGGAAGAAAAAGATCCAAATTTCTGATTGAAAATGATAGAAAAATAAGAAATTTATTTTTTTTATTTACAAAAACATTTTTTTCATTTTCTTAACTAAATAAGGAATAGATTCGTAAAATAACGACACAGTTAAAAATGAAGCAATAACTTCCATATACATTATTTTGCAAGGCAAATTTTATAACAAAAGAAGGAGAAATTTCCTTTTTTCAATTAACTAACTTCATTTATTATTTATTATTTGATGAGATTTTTATAAATTTGATTCAACAGTTAATGATTAGCATAGAGAGTGGTTTATTAAGAATGAGGTAACGTTAACTAGAATGAGGCGAAATTGGGAATAGAAAGGCATGCATGCATTGGCAATGGGTTATGGCAGCGAATTGCGCGTTGAACGGCTGGTTTGCGTTGGAGATGGAAGAGTGGAGAGTAACAGAAAAGAAACACTCTAACAACTTTCTCTCTCCCCAAATGCTTCCATCTGTTTCTTCCATTCTGTCATCGCCACTCCTTATTTTGCAGAGTTTCCCTCAAAATTATCAACTGAGGAGAAACCACAACGACGGTAACAATGTCCGTAATCGACATTCTCTTCCGCGTCGATTCCATTTGCCAAAAATATGACAAATACGACATCGACAAGCAGCGCGAGCTCAACGCCTATGGCGACGACACCTTTGCTCGCATCTATGCGGCTGTCGAATCCACCATTCAAACCGCTCTTGAGGTTTCATTCTCTTCCCTTCTCTTTTCTTCTCTCTTTTATTTCCGCATTGCTTTTCTTCGAAATTGACGTTACGTGTGCCTGTTTGTTTAGAAATCGGAGGCTGCTTCCACGGAAACCAACAGGGCAGTTGCTGCTGCTCTAAATGCGGAGGTTCGTCGGACCAAGGGAAGACTCATGGACGAGATTCCTAGACTGCGCAAATTGGTGCATAAGAAGGTCCACCCACCTTCTTTCATAACCTATTCATCAGCTTTAAAATTTCTCTGTTTTGTTTCTTCAACTTTTTTTCTTTGATCTTGTTAACTGCACTTTTATTAGCATTTAATGTACGATGAACAGATAGAAAATCAATTCCAAATGATCATGGTTTAAACAAAAATACCTTGGCCCAGTGGTGGGAGATTTCAGTAGTTTCATGAAAATCTTCATTTAGTTATCGTACGCCAGACAAAGAATGAAGGAATAGGAATGACTTGTTAGACAAGTTACACAAAAACCTTCAGAAGGGATGAAGATGTGGACGAGACACAGATGATTGTGATCATGAATTTGAATAATCTGTCTTGTAGAGGGTTTAAGAAGCTTAATAAACAAGTTCCATTCTTTTGAGTTTTGATTTCACTAGAGTTCCTTCGTCGCTGGTTGAGGTTGGCTGGATCAAGATATTGTCTACAGAAATCTTTCGAATGTGCTTAATGGCCTACCTTTTATTGGTGTATGTTTCATCGAAATCGATGAATAAAAATAAAAACAAAACTAGGGTGCAAATAAAAATAACTGCTATTTAATATATTTTCGAAAGAGGGAAGGTATTAATATACTGCAGATTGCTTTGTGTATTGGGTCTATGCTATCTTCGACTAGTAATAATGGAAGCGAGGTTTTGGTTGCATTTAAAAATCTAATACTAACATTAACAGGTTAAAGGTCTCACAAAAGAGGATATGGCCATTCGTCAGGATCTTGTTCTGGCATTGCCAGAGAGAATCCAAGCAATACCAGATGGTATTTCTGGTGCTTCTATTCAAACTGCAGGATGGACTGCTGCCTCATCTCAGCCACATATCAAGTTTGACACATCAGGTGATCCGCATTACTAATATTAAATGCATTTACAATCAGCAGCATTTGAATTAATTGTTAATCATGATTGTCTCTTTCATTCCCAACCTCAGAGGGAGAACTTGACAGTGAATATTTCCAACAAAGTGAACAATCCAGTCAGTTCCGACAAGAGTATGAGATGCGCAGGAAGAAACAGGTATGCAAGATTTCTTCAGTATTCCAATTACCCTGTTATAGTCATTCTATGGTATTTGCCACAGGCTGATCTATAGTCTTGATGAGTCAAATTTTTATTTGTACAGGATGAAGGACTTGATATCATATCGGAGGGATTGGATACCTTGAAGGATCTGGCCCGTGATATGAATGAGGTTTGTTCTGTTATGCATCCAGCTCTGTTTGGTAATTTTGTCGAAAGTTGTTGGGTTTTAAGAGGGTAATCTTTTTTCTCATATTTTTCCCCAATTATCTTCAGGAAATAGATCGGCAAGTTCCACTAATGGATGAAATTGACAATAAGGTAAAATAGATATTTATTCAGTCTTGTTTTTCTCTGTTCAGATAGATAGACAGATAGCTAGTTTTCGCAGAATAATATTGTCATGAATGCATATAAAAGTGCGGCCTGATTATACAGGTGGATAGGGCAGCAGCTGAAGTGAGAAACACTAACGTGAGGCTGAAGAAAACTCTCAACGAGGTAATTGACAGGATTAATTGCACTCTCCTTTCTGTGAAAATTTTCAAAATGCAAGTTTCAATTGAATTGCAATTTTTGTTTCCTCTGCAGATAAGGTCTAGTCGAAACTTCATCATCGACATCATTCTACTCTGTATTCTTCTTGGAATCGTTATGTATTTATACAAGTAAGCTGCGATTGTGTTCATCATAACAAAACTAGCCAAGAGTGTTAATTAATTTTTTTATTTCTGCCTCCTTCTGGCTAACACAATATCTTGTCTTTATTTCAGTGCTCTGAGGTGACTTGATCTTGAATTCTCTCCCTTGTTGTACTGGAGTCCGGTTGTAACATGGTATTACTTCCTTGCGCTATCTGAGGCCTGTCACTGTAATTTTCCAACACTACATCATGTTTCAGCTGCTGGAGAATGGCAACATATATTTTGCCAATGTGCTTTGTAATTCTTTGATATACCAATGGCCACTTTAATATATCATTACTCTTTTCTACAAGCCTTGCCTACTTTTTCTCTTGGCATGCAAGTCTCTGCATAATAGTTAAAAGATTGATGTTTGGGGCACATCTGTCTTCTAACGCCAGTCTTTCATAACCTCTCACGGAAACAACTTTTATTATTAAATATTACCTCAATTAAATTACCATTAATGTTAAATGGGTTACTGAAGCAAATGGTGCAAATATTACCAATATTACCTCTGCATACTAGTTAAGTGTACTGCAAAAAATTTCTGAATGCGTATAAAGATTTTCGTGAAGTTCATATTAATTTATCCTGGTTCAACGCTGAAGTGAGCATGTCTAATGAAGAGTTCTTCATATAAAAAAAATTAATTATAATAATTAAATTAAAATTTTGAGTGGTAAAAGTTAAAGTAGAAATAAAAAATTATAAAAATGAGAATTTTATAAAATTTGACCATTAGAGTAAAACATGCAAAACAAGATTAAAAATTTTAAATAAGTAAAACAAACTCCTGAGAAGGTATTATTATACGCAGCAGCATGTAGATGTTTTTGTTACTTACACGTGACTTCTAAATAAGAAGCAACTTCTGTAGGTTGGATAGATACAAATTGTTTCTACACGCTATGATTACTAGGTAGGATAAAGTACTAGTTGAACTGACAAAGGTCACACTCAAGAAGCTAATTGGCTGGGGCATTATTTACATCGTTTCCAAGGAATTTCATGAATACATGGAAACTTCTATACTGCCCCATGTTAAGCATGCATAAAGAAATAGATCAATCATTCGCTTGAATATTCGGACTGTCATCTTTCCGGTTACATCTACGTCATAACTTGCATAGTCCATACCTGTGAAGTAAAAGAACGTTGACTGTCTTATAAACTATAATAAGAACTTTTATCACTGAGGGTACCTTCCTGTAAAGACTAAATCGTTAAGCTCTTGAAAATTGATGCCAGTATCAGGTAGGTTCCCACTGAAAATGTCATCTTGAGACTGGTTTTGGTTATAGCAGTTCAATTCTCTACTGGCCAACACCCTGCTAGGTGATTCGTCCATTTTGTTCTCAGTGTTGAACTTCCTGTTGAAAGAAATGAGATTTCCATACTGTTCATCTTCATTAGCTTTTCTTGTCAGTGGGTTGAAGTAACTGTCCAAAGAAGGAAAAGTCACTTGAGAATTCACTTTAGTGAAACCATCTTCAAGAACTGAAACTAGATTGGCGCCTTTGCAGCCCTTAAAGCTCATATTAGGCATGTTTTCAGTGGGAGATACAGGTGCACCAACGAGAATAGAGGCTATGATCTGATAGTCTTTGTATTGATAATCAGTGATCATGTCAGTCCGACAGTTCATGTTTGTTGGATATTCTTCACTCCTCGGTAGTTTTGCAGAAAGGTTTAGCTCACTAGGATTCTCTTGATTTTCACATGATATCTTCGAAGAGTAGCCTTTATGTCGAACCCGGCATAGTACCCAGTCATCCAACTGTGACAGCAAGAGACATGCTTATTATTGCATCAAGCTCATGTACTTTGAATAAGGGATCACAGTTTCAGAAGCACGTTTGAAAATAGTGTGAATAGACCTCGCAAGTTATGTGGTAGAAAAATAATCCTAGATGTCTTTTTCTTGGTCTAAAATGATTGGTGTGTTCGCCATTAATATATAGCATTTTAGTAATCCATAAATCTAACTTACGTGCACAAAACTGAATTCTAAATTCGTACCCTTGAGAAGTTGCCTGTTTCATGTTGGCCATCAATGGAATCTATATTGTACTTTATTACTATGCTGTTCAATTGGCTTTGTTATGAGTTTTTAGCAGAATGGTTGAAGTTTATTTATTTATGTTAAAAGTTAAAGAACTTTTCATTCTTACATTAGTTTTATATCTCCTTATAAAATTGGGAGTGATATTTTTAATGATGAATTTTTTATCACCCTTTTCATAGGGACATCAGACCGACCCTTATAGCAGGACAAACAAGTATTTAATTGGTGGAAGCCGACATTGTTTTTATTTAGACACTGTAATATACTGCATTTCTTTTTTCAACACTTTTAAGTTCCTTAATCACGTGTTTGATGAATTGGTTTAAACCTGCAGCTAGGAAATATGAAACCAAATGGAATGGCTAGTTTGTGTGGTTCAAGATCATGTTTGAAAGTAAATCTGCTATGAATATCGTGTTATCTTAAACTGGTTATTTTCTTCAATGAAACCAAAATGTTTGTTTACAAGAATACTTACCCGCATGGAGCCTTTGAGCCTGGAGGATTTGGTGATTGTGTCAATCAATCTATATTCATTCATGATCCAATCCGTCTTAGATCCCTTAGGAGGTCGACCTGAATAAAACACCAGAGCTTTCTTCACTCCTATGCGCTTTGATCCACTAGAAGAAAGAATTGGCTTGTCAGTTCCTGTTGCCTTCCAGTATCCTGAGGCTGCAGCCCTGTTTGGCCTCAATCCATTTGGGTACTTTCTGTCTCTCGGGCTAAAGAAATACCACTCCTCTTCTCCAAACAAAGACTTATCTGCAAATTCACAACAAAAACAAAAACAGGATTCATTTTTCTCAACTGCATTCATCAACATGGCTTAGGAAGTCTCTCAATAAACTCTTTTCAGAAACATTTATAAGAGAAGAAAATAAAATAAAAAAAAATCTCATAAGCCAAAACAAGTTTTCTAATCTCATCTTCCACAGAAAATGGTTTTTCACCTATGCATAAGTTGTTTTCTTATGAAGAAGTTAGTATGAGCATAAGTGTAATAACAAATGAAGAAAGTTTTTAAAACTTTCATTTTATTTTCTTCTCTTTGAAAGCATTTCACAGAAGTTTATCTAATCCCTTGGTAAACAGAAGGAGTGAGTGCATGGCGAAGGACAAACTGGGTAGCTCCCACGGGTTATACTTGTAGAGATCAATTTCAGCTATAATAGATGCTGGAAGTGGACGTGAACTGATTTTGTTTTGCAAGTAATGAACTATGAGTTCTTCATCAGAAGGGTGGAATCTGAAGCCAGGTGGAAAAGAGTAACCAGAGCGCAGTTGATCTCCCTCCATGAAAGAATACTTTGGTCTTAACAAAAGAGAGACCAAGGAATCAACAAGTGCCGATAATACCAATTCGGCTTGCTTTAAATAAAAGAGTAAAGTGTTATCTATTTATCCGCAGTATATATAATATGGCACCAGTCCCATGCAGATATTACCAACATTGTGGAGAAGATACCAGGGACAGGAACCAATTAGTTGCAAGTAAAGTTTGACACAAGAAGACAGAGAAACCCCTCAATTTGGCTTTACTCAATGATTTGACCTTCACCTACGTACCAGATAGCAACTTGCGCATGATAGATAAAGTACAATCTGCTTAACACCTCATCACCACAATGCATAATTCTGCTAAATTGAGCTTTGCACAAAGTTAAAACTGAGATATAAAATTAATTTTGTGACATAATAAGTTAGTGTCACTTTCACAACCTTATTGTAGACAGGACTCTTGTGCAAAAGGAAAAATGTATCCAAAATGAAGCAGATTAACAGGTTAAGATAAGTTGCTTGTTTGATTGGATTACACAATGCAGAAGACAAATTTAAATAGCCTCTGATACTGACTCTCTGTTAACCATAGCAAATAATAAGTCCCCCCCTCCACTAAAAAATAAAAAATCTCAGGGTACCTAGGGCTTTTGTTTTTCTCACTGTTTGTTTGGCTAAGTTACAGAACCCTCTTCAACCTTAACAATTATGTAGTATTTAAACTTGAGGACATGGTGAGTCTGATTGCATAGGTTTCTGCGCTGAGTTTGTATCCTTGGAGAACTTCGCGAGTTGTCTTATTACAAAGACATAATAAAGCTTCTTCAAATGCCAAGTCTTTCAATGCCTTGAAACTTCCTCATTTCAATATTAGCCTTGTCCTCATTTCTTGTCCTTTTTTTTCCCATTTCCAAGCAGTGAAACATAAACCAAGTCTAGTGGGAACTACATCAACACATGCGTTTGCCACATTATTATTTTTTTCATTATTCAAATGCTAACAAATTAAGAAATGGAAAAATGGTCGTGCTGAACTAGAATCTCGTTAGTAAAAATAGAGCTAATCAAAAGCAACAGGGAAAATATTACCTTAATTCAAACTTTGCACTAGCATTTTGGTCGCAAACAAACCGATGATACCCAGGTTTTTCAATTTGTTCGTCACCAGCGAAAGCAGCTTTTGATTTGGAACCTACCTGGCATAAGTGGTAAATAATCAAAATTCTGGTTCACGTTGACAAAAAAAAAAAAACTTAGTTCCAATCGAGTTTTTTCGTCATCTTTTGTCCTTAAAGACCTCGAATCCTAGGAGGGTTTTTTCATGCGTCCATCACTAAGTTATTTTAGAACCCAAACATTTTTTTTTTCACTCTGCAGTGAGGTTTATAGGTTTAATTTTAATGATTAAATGTATCTACTCTAATGGCATAACAAATATGCTTCTCAAATCACTCACTTGGTTAAATATGAATTATCATTCTTGAAATTATAAGAATCAATCAAATTAACTATTAGAGATTTTTGTACTGGGATACATCAGGAAATTTATTAAGAATTAGTAAAGACAGAACCATGTAAGATAATATAATATAATTTTTTATATATACTTTTTTTTTCATTTTTTAGTTAAATTTTTACTACAATAGTGTGATGTCATCTTATATCGACAACTAATCATACATTACCAGTAAAACTTCTTAATATATTTAAAAAAAAAATTAACAAAAGTATAAAAAATATTGATATTAGTCAATAATTAGTATCACTGTTCATCTTATACATTCATTTCACATTTATATATATTATTATTTTATTTATTTATGTAATATTTTATTACCAAGAGTCAGTATCAAATGAGAGTGTAATATGAACTATGATGTTAAGCTAACATTTTCCTTCAATAATTGTTAGAGTCAGAAAAATTATATTATTGAGATAAATAAGTAGAACATACATGTTTAATGGTGTAAAACATAATTCATACTTCAGAGTCCATGAGTTGAAAGTTTTAAATTAACTATAAATGAAAAAGTTTAATGATTTAAAAAAAATAAAAAAAAATCCTCAAAGATATAATTTTAAAATTTTATCTCCCATCAAATATGAGTTAGATTTTATCAGATAATAAAATTATAAATATGCATGATCTTTTGATTTTTCTCGGAGTGATTACTTTTTAAATAAACACTTATATTAGATTATTAAGGTAAAAGTAATGCATACCGAAAGAATAAATATTATCAAGAAAACGAAAACAAAATTATTATTCCACTAATGTTTCAATCATTTTTATTTTCTTGAGACGTATAAATCATGTATGCACTCTTAATAGATTGCCATTCAAATCTTTAACAAGTTATCTAACCTTTCTAACAATATATGACACTATGAAGAGACTAAATTTCAAGGAATTATTTTTTCATTTTTTTTTTCATTTTCGAAGTTAATTTTAACTCTTCATTACAGTATCAAAAGATAACTAGTGATTAATTCAATACATCGCTAAAAATATGTGTAGAAGATATCAGGTTATCCTTCGTCTTTATCATCTTTAATCTACAACCTAAAAGTAAGTTACTAAAATCATTAATTAAGATAAAGGAAAGATGAGAAAGAAGAGTTTATTCCTAATGTGTGAGAGTGATGTTTATAGGTTTTGTAAAAATAATTATATTAATGAGTTATTGCTTTCTACACCTTTTTAATTTCCTTCTATACCTCCCATCATAGTGGAACAATGTATTAAATTGTAATCTAATATACAGTTAATAGACCTTTTTCAGGAAGAATCCAAATTTTTGGGTCTAGGTTATAAATTCTTTTGTAGCTAAGGAATTCATATTTGAGTCCTAATTAAAAGGAACACGTTAACAATGATAGAATTTATTTATGTTCTTTCACCAATTTTAATTTGGAAAGCGTCTAATTTGAGCTTTATCCAAACACAATTCAAAATTGGAGGAAACTTGAGGTTGCACCCAAATCTCTCTATTTCCAAGTTTCATTACATTTCTCTAAAATCATTATTTATCATATATGGCCAAACGAAAAAGAGAAAGACTTAACTTTTTACAAGCTTCTTTTCAAAATTACTGGGAACCCATTGTGTGTCCCCACTCATTAGCAACAACAACATGCACAAAGCAATCTTATTTACTTTTCCTAAATCGTAAAATGATCATTTCATTCCAAATCTTTACAATTTCTTTTTAAAATGCAAAGATGGTTACTCTGAGTAGACAAAAGATGGGGAAATGTGTTATCCTTTTTTATTGTATTCTTTCCAAAAATATTGAAGTCCCTTGTTATTGATATATGTTCTTTCTAAGCAATAATGATGATATGTAAGTATTTTGGTAAACTTGTGTGTTTTAGTAAAGGAATCTTAATTCACGAAATCTGAAAATCCTCATCTGATTCTTTTAAATTTTTTTCTTTCTTTATCCAGCTGTTATTCTAAAACTCTTTTTTTTTTTTTTTAATAGAGAAAGTAATAC
>Ga0123340_1006462_pt1 | contig 11193 bp, 4 predicted proteins | sample SirMexnodulemix_FD_89961 | JGI IMG/M metagenome (GOLD analysis project Ga0123340, IMG submission 89961) | Root nodule microbial communities of legume samples collected from Mexico - Siratro Mexico nodule mix | ecosystem: Host-associated > Plants > Roots > Nodule | place: Mexico: Nepantla... | reverse complement strand
TTTTTGAAATGGTTTACGTATTTTTTATATAAATTAAATGTAAATATTTGCAAGAATTAAACAGTTTACAATAATGCATCAACAAACTAGTTTATGTTATATTTTAGAATACATATCTTAATTTATTATTAGCACTTCTCTTACAATGATGATCTTGTTTAATAACATAGATAATGTCTGGTTCTTGTTTTTTTGTTTGTCGATACAAACTAAGTTAGCAACAGTTAAATCATATAGAAATTCCAAAGTTTTGATCGATATTTGAGGGAGCGAATTAAGAACACAAAGAAGTGAGTGAACAAACCAACAAACGCTTCATAGGTGTCTCCGCCTTCTCTTCTTCTCTTCTCATCTCTTCGCAAAGCAATTCAGACAAAGTAGCCATCACAATGGCTTCTCTCCCCAACACCCTTTCCTTCTCCTCCTCCCTCTCCACCACCGCCACTCTCCTCCCATGCCGCCGCTTCATCGCATTTCCCCGCCGTCGTTTCTCCGTCCAAGCCAAGATCCGCGAAATCTTCATGCCCGCCCTCAGTTCCACCATGACCGAAGGCAAAATCGTCTCCTGGATCAAATCCGAGGGCGACAAGCTCTCCAAGGGTGACAGCGTCGTCGTCGTCGAATCCGACAAGGCCGACATGGACGTCGAGACCTTCTACGACGGTATACTCGCCGCCATCGTTGTCGCTGACGGCGAAACCGCCCCCGTCGGAGCCCCCATTGGCCTTCTCGTCGATTCTCCCGAAGAAGTCGCCGAAGCCAAAGCCAAAGCTGCCAAATCTGCTCCTTCTCCCGCCTCTCCCGCCGCCGCTGCTCCCGCGACCCCTCCGCCACCTCCTCCTCCGGCCAAGTCCGTGTCCGAAGGGCCAAGGAAGATCGTGGCAACTCCTCAGGCCAAGAAGCTCGCGAAGCAGCACAAGGTGGACATTGCAACGGTCGTCGGATCCGGTCCGTTTGGTAGGATTACTCCTGCGGATGTGGAGGCTGCCGCCGGAATCGCTCCGTCGAAGAGCAATGTGTCTCAGCCGGCGAGTCCTGCTCCGGCGACGCCAGCTCCTGCACCGAAATCTGGTGGTGGTTCTGCTGCACCAGCTCCGATTCCGGGTTCGAGTGTTGTTGCTTTCACTACGATGCAATCTGCGGTGGCGAAGAACATGGTGGAGAGTCTATCTGTGCCTACGTTCAGGGTTGGGTACCCTGTGACTACTGATGCATTGGATGCTCTTTATGAGAAGGTATGGATATGGTTATGAAGAAAGTGTTTGGTTTATGTGAATTGTGATTATTGGAATAAGGTATTTTTAATGACGTTTTTATGTTATGTTCTTTCTGCTTTTAGGTGAAACCGAAGGGTGTGACTATGACGGCTATTTTGGCCAAGGCTGCTGCAATGGCACTTGCTCAGCACCCTGTTGTCAATGCCACCTGCAAAGACGGTAAGAATTTCGTGTATAACAGTAACATTAATGTTGCTGTTGCTGTGGCAACTAATGGTGGTTTGATCACTCCTGTTCTTCAGGATGCAGATAAGGTGTGTGGCTTCTCTATCCCAAATCAAAATTATTGTTTGTTGTATAATTTTGTGTGCTGTAGCCAGGGAATTTGATCAATGTTTATGGGAGTAGCTGACTTCACCTAGGAAGATAGGGCTGTTATTGTTTGTCAAATTTGATTGGGTGCTTGTTTTTGGCTGTGGCAGTTGGACTTGTATCTGTTGTCCCAGAAATGGAAGGAGCTAGTGGAAAAAGCTCGTTCAAAGCAATTGCAACCTCATGAGTATAATTCAGGTTCAGTTGTAGTTATTGTTGATGTGGGCAGTTTGTTATCTTTATGTTGAACTTGAGTATTTTAATTCTGACTGAAATTTAACCGTGCATGCTACAGGAACTTTCACACTTTCCAATTTGGGTATGTTTGGAGTTGACAGGTTTGATGCCATACTCCCACCGGGCCAGGTTAGTGATGACTTTTGGGACTTTTGAAGCCTTGATATTGGGAGATGCTGTGGCTCATATTGTGGCAATTTGAACGTTTTATTTGGGGGTTAAGTTAAACTTTGCCTTGCTCTTTATTTCCAGGGTGCTATCATGGCTGTTGGGGCATCTAAGCCTACTGTTCTGGCTGATAAAGATGGATTCTTCAGCGTGAAGAATAAAATGATGGTGAGTTACTTGATATAACTTCTTTTGTTTGTAGATGCACTTATGCTTAGAACAATGGACACAGTCTAGGTGAACACAGACAATTTGTTATGGAAACAGAACCTTTTTGGCAATGCACCGGAATCATAATGTGTAGGCAATTAGGCATAAACCTTATGTTGTATTTGCATGGTGTTATACTGCATAATGATACTTTTCTGAAAGTTCAATTGTCGGGGCATAGCTTAAATTTTGGACATCGGCATGGAGCTGTGCTACATGATAATATTTTTTGGAAGAGTTAATCAATGGGTTTAAGATTTGATTTTAGATTACATCTGTTCGGTGTTATGCTTAAAAATATATTTTTCTTAAGATTTAATTCAATGGGTTGTTTCAAATCTTGACCATTTTTATTATTATCTTTAAAAATATTTGCTGGATTACGACATTAAGAGAAAAACCGGAGATCATCCTCTGAAGTCTCCATTTCTTGAAATTTTAATTGCTGCTACTTTTACCCTCGGAAACGGATTTTTGTCCTTTCAAAGACTTCATTCTTATCTGGCTTGGAATGTGTAGTTATTCTCTCTTGAAGCAAGTGTTATCTAGACTTTCCCTCCTTGTCTTGGATTCCTATTTTATTAAGTCTTGACCTCGTATATCAAAATAATTTTTTTTGCCAATTAAGATAATCATCGATATTGTTACAAAGAGATCCTTTATATATAGCAGAAGGTAAAGGTCTGAATCAGAAATAGCTAGATACAGACAGTACTAGGTGTTGACTTGGAACTGCATGTATGATTGCCAACTGCAACAGTTGCTAAACAGATAGGGAAGATAGGCAAGCTGGAACACCATTTTCTAAACCTAATGTTAGAAATTGCTACTTATTAGTGTAACCATTAATAGTGTGTATAAACAGTTGGATATTCATATAATTACACCACCACAAGACAGAGAAGGATCGTAAACATGGGAGAGCCCGCCGTGAGTGAGAGGTTAGGCCCCATAAGAAGAGTTAGAAACCATGTTAGAAAAATAACCTAAGCATGGAAAACGAGAACTCGAACAGAGTGAACTTGAAATCTACCTTCTGTTATTGTTATCATCATTATTATAATTCAATGGATCTATATTGCTATGTTTCTCTATATAAACGAAAGGTAAAGATCTCAATTAGAAACAGATATATACAGAAAGTCTTAGGAACTGACTGAGGACTACGTGCATGGCTGCCAACTGTCAAAAGTTGACAGGCAAGCTACAAAACCCGTACTAAACTAATAGTGACTGTGAACTCTACTCTGAGACTTTTACATTCCTGGACCCATTAAATGACCGGACTTATTCATTTTTCTTGTCGTAAAAGAGAGTTCCAAACTTTAATATGAATAATGAATATCCATTTAGAGGGCACGCCGTTGAGTATATAACCACTAGAGCTGTCACTATAGGCTTTGGCCAATTGATGATGGAACAATCCTACCCAGGCCCTAGTTTTACCCTGTTTTGAAATAGCCTATGTAAAACAGCATGCCACCGCGCAAGGTTCTCACACAGTCGGTCAAGGTATGTAATAATAGAAGTTAAACATTAAATCCTTCATGGAAATTGTCATCTTGTCCTTGCACATCATTTGTAAAGGTTTATGTTTTCTCTACTCTCTCTGCCTTTATTCCGTCTTCTTACTAGATGAATACAGCGAATAGTTTTCTTAAAATTTTGTTGAGTATAAGGGAGAGCTGCCGTGCGTGGTCACTTTTTTAATTGTTAAATTTTAGCTATTTATACAAAAGTATAATCTATCATCTGAAAGTAGGAGAATTGTTTCATATACTCCGGAGAAGTATATAATTTTCTTTCAAGCTTAAGTTTTTCCTAGGAATGTGAACTTGGGAATGCAGCATTCCAACGAATTGTTAACTAGTTTTAAAAAATAAACTGAGGCGTTGTTGGTCTTTAAGAATGTGTTATCCTCATATTCTACCTGCTTTTATTCTCACAGGAATATTGGAAATTAAAATATAACTCAAGTACTCAACAATGTTTCCTTTCTGCTGTTTACCCTTAAGATGCATGGTTGCACTGACATATTTAGTGTTTTTTTTTTTTTTAAGTTCGGTAGAGTAGTATTTGAACCATTACGTGTGAATAGAATTGATCTTAAACTTCTTTTTCAGGTGAATGTAACTGCTGATCATCGAATAATTTACGGTGCTGACTTGGCTGCCTTCCTCCAGACATTCTCAAAAATCATTGAAAACCCAGAAAGCCTGACATTATAGTCATTATGCACTTCCAACATAAAATTATGACCACCACCGGATCACGACTTCACACTTTGTTGAGAAGCTGTTTGGCTCAATGCTAAACATTTTCTGATTTTTTTCCCCTCAACTTTCATCATGTTTTATCTGTTAGTAGCTATCCTGAGGACCATTTACTAGATTTTTTTGATAGGGAGAGACACCTTTAATTTTGTTTACAGTGGGAGATGTTGTAAGGCAATTAATTATGTTGAGAATCTACTTGTAAGCAGTAATTTGAAGGTTCAATTTTTCAATAAAAAATTCTTTTACTTTTTACTCCTTGATTTGATATTGGATTGTCACAAGTCGGTTGGCACCCACATCATATCTCGACTGTTTTCTTCACCTTCGACATGTGCCATTACGAAAACAATGTCCCAAATCAGGACATGTGGCATCTCATAATGTGAGTTATGATGCTCTATTCCTTTCTGCAACTGATATCATTGTCTTACTCTTTATAGCATATCCTATTTTGTTTACCAAATATGTTTTTAATGTGTTTAGATAAGTTGGTTCAACTAAATCCACCGGAACATCTATAACCACTCAAGTCAAATCTAGCATGTTTCTAAACCTGCTCTTGGTCATGTGGTATTTTATTTAATATTTTTATTTACTCATTATATAACCAACGTGCTCAACTCATTTTCTGACTGAGTAATCTTATCAAATTAATTTGGTTTTAAGAGCATCACCTCATTTAGTAAATATTTATTGGAAGCTATTTATTTTTTTCATGCCTATTGTACATTAAGATTGTTTAGTGTTTTGACTTAGTTCTTAAAAAGATACCAAGCGAAACACTACCTTAGTTAGGAAGCTTACCTTATTTGACTAGAGTTGAACGTCTCAATTGTTTACCCTCCAATTTTTTAGAATTCTTTGTATATAATAACAAAAAATAAATTACGAAGATTTTCAATTTATTTTTATAATGTATGTCGTTTAATGTTAATAAATATTAAAACAAAATTAAATATAATAAAGAATAAAAAATTGATGAAATATATAGGAGAAGAAAATTAGGATCTTTTTTATACTATCCCTTATCACCTATTTTCGTAAGTGAAACACAAGTCATTCCTTCTTCTAATTTCTCACATGAAGAAAAAGAAGTAAACACAAACTTATTTTTTCTACTCATTTTTCACTTGTTTTGTTAATTTCTGAAAAAAGAAAAAAAAAACTCTTTTTTTAACTCATTTAACATTGAAATACTAGTGTCATAATATATTATTTCTTATGGATGAACTTTTACAGTTTCTTATAAAAAAAAATTAGAAATATAAGAATTTAAATACTTACATCCTGTCTTCTTTTTAAGTTCTTATACTAACTAATTTATGTATTCTTATTCTTTTAAAAATATTTTTGTATGAATTTATTTTCCTATATCCAATTTTAGTGGTGACTTATTTAACATATCTCTATATCCCTTTTGGTAATTATGTCTCTCAAAATTTTAGTTCAGTCTAATTATTGATAAGTTTAAGAATTTGATGGAATGAAAAGATATCTTTAAATATGTATAAATTTTTTATAATTATAGTTATATTAAATTATATACTTATTTTTTGTGATAATGACAATATCTAGGTTTTGATTGTATTATTTTGGTTCTTAAAATTGTTGAACAGGATCTGTTTGTAACAAGGCCTAAGAGAACGTGAAAGACATTGTGGATGATTGAATTTGAAAACAAACAAAAAAACATTCATAATTCTGACCATTTATATATTTAAACTGGTTGACCTTTCCCATTTTTTTCCCATAAATTGATTTGGAGTAAAAGGCAAAAGGAAGTAAATATATGTAAAGTTTAGCAATAATTTTCATTTCAAACTTGCCAAAAGTCATAAGACTATAACAAAAATTAAACCGTTTAAGTTTAATTTATAACAAAAGTCGATCCTGTGTAAGTTTAATTAAACTTGTAGACTTAATTTATGAATGTCTGGTTTCATTATTATAAGAAAATTATCCAAATTTAAGCCAAGTGTACAGGTTCCGAGTACGAACTTGAACGCCCCCTTGTCAACGATTCGTTATACGTAGTTTTTCAGAAATCATTTTATTTAAAATAACAGACGAACGATAAGATGTACTGAATACTTCAACCCCTTAATAAAACCTGCAAATCATTTTTCTCGTAAAAAGCTAGTTTGATATTCGGTAATAATGCATTGAATGCGTTGCATCTCCATTTCAACTCATAATTTCACAGGATTCAAATATCCCTATTTCTGTAGTTCAAAACAAATTACGTATATGTATATACAGAAATACAAAACTATAAACTAGCTGAAAATTTAACATGCATTTTGTTATTAATTTAGCACAAATCTATTTGGTAGGGCCAAGAGCCTTTGGGTATAACTAACTAACATAATTACATCTTTATGTATATAGTACAAAAATCGAAGCATGTGTAGTTAGGTTGCTGATATATACAGCAATGGAGCTATGGCACTGCCTTCTAACAAACAGAAAGGGCCTTCAACTTATTTTCTCTTTATAAACTCTCACCAGTCCAACGTAATATTTCGGGAAAGGTACAGTTTATCAATGTATTCTATAATCGGAAGTGTGGCAGCAATATACCTTTTCATCTTCTTCTCGGCCGATTGCTCTGCAAAACATTTATGATATTCTGTAAGTGCAAAACAATCTATGTAAATGATAATAGGATAAAGTTGCTTTAAAAACCCTTTGCTCACATCAGAATTTATGCAAAAAAAAAATTGATAAATTTCAAAAGAATTAAATAGAATATACATCGAAGGTAAACCAAGAATGAAAGTCAAGTATACACCGAATAGAGGTAATTTGTCTATAAAGTTCAAACTAGGTGGCCTCACATTTTAGGATTAATGGCCATTGAACAGTAAGTGATAACTTTTAACCAATAACTACCAACATTCATATGGTTTTAGTTTTTCAATTGATTCTCATTAATTCACGTCATGAGCTTATAAGGGTTATATTATGTCAGGAGCAATGTTTTCTAAAATTTTAATTAGACATTAAGTAATAGTGATTTTAATTCTCACAGTTTTTCATTGTTCTTACATTTTCTTTTTCTATTATATTAGCAATTTAGAAATTAGCCATAACTATTCCAAAAGAATTATTATAAAATAAAATTCTAATAGCAGAGGTCAGTTTTTGAAAAGCCAGATAGTAGTTGAGAAAAAACTATTCAAACTTTAACCTTTTTTAAATAAATCATGTATATCTAAAGAAAACTTTTTTTCTCAACCCTAATATATCTATTTAAAACACATCATATGTTTGATTATATACACTTTAAAACACTTTAATCAACACACCACCTAACATGATACAACAATGCAATTTACCTGTTTCATTCAGCTTCATCAAAAGTTGTTCTCTCGTCGGAAGTGTATACATCCCAGCATACACAGCTGTTCGTACCGTCCATGTGTGATATGGTGCACAAACCTGCCCATAAGCTGTTGAAGCCACTTCTTTTAGAGAAGTATAGCTGAAAATGCCAAATCACAAATCAGATGTCACAAACCCATAAGGCACTTAAATTAAGCAAGCAAAATGATGGAATTTCTGAACAGACAAGAATTTTCTAATATATGATGAAAAATTCAGCATTGTATATATGCTTTCATACACAAAAAAAGGTTTCTTACTCAGTAGATAAAAGCTGTTCGAATATAGCTCTGACGAGATCAAGACCCTGCCGAACTCTACGCAGATTACGTGAATAGCTTCCAGATGTTTTCACTGTGTCACTCGCAACATCAAGATCAAGAATATCCGGTAGAGTGGAACATGTCTTTGATGCTTCCACTAGCCCATGTAGCTGATCATATTAACATGGTATATTCATGCAGTTAGAACAACGTTGGAAATTCAAAATTGGTCTAGAAAACATGAAGAAGTGGAAAATTTGGGAGGTAAAGCAAAGATGTCGCACTAGGAATTAGTTGGATGAAAATTAACTCTGAATAAACCAAAGTTATGTACACGATCAGCATGGATCAAGTGATAAAAGTGTGAACAGAAAAGCTTTTCGAATAATATATTTAAAACGGTTAATGAGTATACAGAGATCACCCGACATGAACCTGAAGTAAGATGTATGAACTACTACACCAAAATTATATGTTAATTGCAATGTTTAACACACAATAGACTTTCTTAATGCATTTCCATCAAGAACGATGGAGAGGGGTATCGAGCCTGTGGTTCACCACTGAATTGTTTGGAAAGAATCCAAATTCAATATGATCTCAAAAGAAAAAGCAAAGATAACATGATTTTGACCACAAGGAGTAACTAAAGATTAAAAAAAAAAAAACTAAATTCTGCAATCATAACTGTTAATCGCCAGACAACACGAATCGCCGTTTTCAGTTTCCTTTTGGCCATTTCTCACATGCACCAACAACAAAACAAAACCTCCCTTGATAATCCACAGTGTTCGTTCGTTCAACCATTATATCTGGAGTTCAATTTTTCAAAAATTTATTTTAAAGAAATAAAACTACAATTTTTTTTTTGTTTATTTTCCTAAAATATCCTCCTTCCAAATCATTCTCGTTAGATACACCGTTAGGCACTATACATTTTCTCCAGTAAAAATCCGCACCATGATTGATCGCGCGTCATGAAAACCCAATTCTCCATAGTAAATCAAAAGTTGCAGTTATTAATTAGAAAAGAGCAAATTACACCTGATATTCCACGTTATTATCTTCGAATTCATTCATACAGAGTGTCGGTTAAAGTAATCTGTTAAAAAAAGGATTGAAATAGAAATGACTACACAATTTGTTATAGGCACCTATTTATTTAATGAGGAGCATTAACAGTTAATTTTATAGGGTAGTTTTGAAGTTTGAAGAGTAGAAAGTATGATTTATGATGAAAGAAAGAAGGAAACCTTGGCGACATATTCCAATTCAGCAAATTTGAAAGCGAGGCCGAGACAACGGAAGAGAACGGAGACGAGAGAGGCGGCCTGGCAGAAAGTGTCGAGGCGAATGTGGCGAGCGTCCTTCTTCTCCTTCATCCACTTCGACAATTCCTCAAACGCCTCTGCTATGGCCGTCAGAGGTTGCTCTATAACCTCGCCCTGGTCCATCTCCGGCATCCTATTCTTCCTTCCTTCGATCGATTATGGATTCTCAATTACCGATTCCTTCTTTGATTTCAATGTGTTTGCGAATCTCTGAAACGTGAAAGATTCGTTTGATTTGAATGTGTTTGGCAATGGCTGAAACGTCAAAGAATTGGAAGTGGAATTGGCAACGGTAGAAAGCAAAGCGCGTGTCTAGGCGGTGAGGAATCAATTCGTTTCCCTCAAACGCGTCAAAGACAAGCGTCCACAGCTGCTAACTTCTCGTAAGATTCAATATTCGCGCGCCATTATAATATCACGTCCTTGTCATCCCGCTTTTGGACTGCCGGCCTCTTTCGATTGGGCCCCGGCCCAGCCCATTCTTTTTTTTTCTCTGTGTTTTTTTTACGGGAATTTCGTTTTCAAATTATGACGGTAGAAACTGGTTTTAAGAAATGTGCAAAAAGCAATCTCGCTTATCTCATTCCTTATGATTCCTGTAAAAGGAAAACAAAACAAAGGATTCTTTTATATGCATAGTTTCGAAGGTTCAACAAACAATATTTCTTTTTTATTACGCAACATCCTGATCCAAATTCTTCTTTAATAGTAAATAAAAATATTAAAAGATTTCTTATTCTTCTAAAATATATCTTTTAATTAAATATTATGTGAATTATCATAGAAGTATAATAATAAATATAGTATTATTATTTTATTTTTTTAAGCCTAAACTTAAAATTTGTTTCGAATATGCTTATAGTTTAACAATTTTTTATAGTCATTTGTAACACCCCGTAAATACCTATAATAGTTATTCAAAATAATATATAAAAGATACGTTATTCAAAATAAAACATACGTCTCAAATCCTTACCTCGAATAAGGTTTTTAAGGTTTTATAATTATAAGCATTTTTCAAGTTAATAAAAGTCTAAGAAAAATAATATCAATACTCATTTCTTATCTCAATAGAAGTTAAAGAAACTAGATCATTAGACACATCCTTTGTCACAACAAAAATATAAGAGATTATAATGCAATCAAGAACACATGTATTAGTTAAGCCTACTTAAAACTAACATTTGACTCGTATTAAAACTTACTGAAAACATCAATAATGGCTTAATGTAAGTAGTGCAGCAATTTATATCTTTTTAACAAAGTATGGTAAAAAAACCCTTCTTTAATTTTTCACGTTTGTTTAATATCTTAATTTAAATTATTAAATAAGTCATGATATCTGTTTTCAATGATCTGTCAACCCTATAAAATACAAGTCAAGCCGTATTACCATCCTAAATTTTTGTCATTTCTCATCCAATTCTAATAACACATATCTCCATTAAACTGAGTTCAGTTAAACAATTCAATACACACATATTTTAATTCATGCTCATTTTATTTCCCCACTTTCACACTAATTCCATAAAACATATTTCACATAAATTATATAAAAGGTGCATTTAATTTAATATACAAAGATATTTAAAATAGTTAAATACAACATTGTTCACTTAAAAATACAAAATATGTTGACTCTCACTTAATTAAGATGTAATTTGTGTCTTGGTGGACTATTTATGTTTTGGTGTGTGTGTGAGTGTGTTTTTTTTTTTTTTTTTTTTTTTTTTTT